>Ga0306920_100000069_pt1 | contig 136163 bp, 105 predicted proteins | sample flu12Cox44000170_FD_204666 | JGI IMG/M metagenome (GOLD analysis project Ga0306920, IMG submission 204666) | Lab enrichment of tropical soil microbial communities from Luquillo Experimental Forest, Puerto Rico - flux4day.12C.oxic.44.000.170 (v2)... | ecosystem: Environmental > Terrestrial >...
CCTGTGCAGGACATCGTCCGCAACTGGGCCAAGACACATGCCGACGAAGTCCGCACCGATCGGCACGGCAACGTGATTGCCGCGCTCAATCCGGGCGGCCAGCCGCGCATCATGCTCGCCGGGCATTGCGATCAGATCGGCCTGATGGTGCAATATATCGATGACAACGGCTTCCTGTATGTCCAACCAATCGGCGGCTGGGACATGCAGATTCTCCTGGGTCAAAATCTGACCGTGTGGTCCCGCGAGGGTCCGCTGCAAGGCGTCGTATCCCGCCGGGCCCCCCATCTCCTTACCGGCGAAGAACGCAACAAGGTACCACAATTCACCGACATCTGGGTGGATGTCGGCGCCAAGGACAAGAAAGAAGCCGAATCATGGGTGACTCATGGCGACCCGGTCACGTTTGCGTTAGGCTATCGCGAACTGAAGAATCGCCTGGCCCTTTCACCCGCGATGGATGACAAGGTGGGCGTCTGGACGGTGATGGAAGCCCTGCGTTTGCTTCAGGGCCGGCCTCTGCAGGCGGCGATCTACTGCGTGTCCACGGTGCAGGAGGAAATCGGTTTGCGCGGCGCCGCCACCAGCACCTACGGCATTCATCCCACGGTAGGCATCGCGGTGGATGTCTGCCACGCGACCGATACGCCGGGCAACGACAAGAAGCAGCTCGGTGAAACCAAGCTGGGCGCCGGCCCGGCCTTATTTCGCGGCGCCAATATCAACCCTCGCGTTTTCGACCGCCTTCACGAAACGGCCTGGGCACATGAAATCCCGGTTCAGGTGCGGGGCGTTCCCCGAGCCACCGGAACCGACGCCAATGTAATGCAAATCAGCCGGGACGGAGTGGCCACCGGACTCGTGGGAATTCCGAATCGCTATATGCACTCCCCGGTGGAAGTGGTCTGCCTCGACGATCTGGAACGGGCAGCCGGGCTCCTGGCGGAGTTTTGTAGCGCCGTCACTCCGCAAATGGATTGGACTCCGTGAGCCCTGGAATCCGGTTACCGATAGGTTGACGCCGTATGACATTCCATGCCACTTGAACAAAGTCAGCGAAATATTGTATGCTCGGCGAGTTTAAAACTTCATTTCGATTTCATTTCATGTTGTTGTCACCCCACCCCTCCATCCGTACAATTAAAATCTCCAAGTGACGTCTGAGTCACACGGAAAGCCTGACTACTTTTGCAATGTGTGCCTATCATGGCATGACTTTTGCGAAAACGCTCATTGTCGCGCCCTTGCGCCAAATCATCGGGCCATGACGGATTATAAACAGACTACCGCTGTGATTGCCACTTTTGCGGAACGCCGCCAAGCAGATGGCTTCGTTGAGGAATTGCGGAAGGCCGGCTTCACAGACGATGAAATTGGAGTCGCTGCCGGAGAGGAAGAAGCCACGGACACGAAGGCAGAAAGGGGGCGGCAGCAGGCGCGATGACTGGAGGAGCGCTCGGAGCTTTCGCGGGAGCGGTAGCGACAGGGTTGATCCCCGGCATCGGGCCTGTTGTCGGAGCTGGCCTGTTGGCAGGAGTGCTTGGCGGAGCCGCCGCGGGCGCCACAGCGGGCGGTCTCGTCGGCGCCCTGGTCGGCCTGGGGATTCCGGAACGGGAAGCCCGCCAGTACGAGAAGGCATTCCTGGCAGGCCGCACCCTCGTGGTAGTTCAGGCGGTGGGCCGGGGCGCCGAAGCGCTGGCAATTTTGAATCGGTGTAACTCATCAACTCGAAACTGACTAACCAGCTGCCGCTGGAGAGCGCGTAGCGTATCGATTGAGCAGCGAGCTGCTGGCAATTGGGAATTTTGCTGCGCGGATCGCCGTGAATATCGGGCATCGAGAAGGTCTCCAACCAACCCAATAAAGGAGGATCATCCAATGCGAATCCTGTGGTTCTCGGCCTGCGCGATGGTGGCCGCGCTCGGGCTGGGCGAGACAAGCGAAACGGCCAGAGGGCAGTGGTGGTGTTACTACCCGCCAAGCCCCCCTCCGATCCGATATGAAGAGCGGACGATAACGTGCTATCGCCCCGAGTATCGGACCGAGTACCGCAATGTCCAGCGAACGGTATACCGTCTCGTGCCGGAAACGCAAGAGCGCGAGCTTACCGAAACCGTCCTGGTGCCGAAGTGGCACGACGTGCAACGTCAGCGGACCGTGTTGGTCCCCGAAACCCGCGAGGAGACTCGCCAGCGCACCATCGTGCGCACGGAATGGAAAGAGGAGCAGCGGCAGCGGATGGTGCGGGTGCCCGAAACCCGCGAGGTCGAGGAAAGCTATACCGTGTGCATTCCGGAGTGGCGCGAGGAACAACGGCAGCAGACGGTCATGGTGCCCGAATGGCGGAATGAGGAGCACGAGCGGAAGTTTACCGTTTGCCGAACGCAATGGCGCGAGGAGCAGCGCCAACGTACGATCATGGTCCCCGAAACGCGCATGGTGGAACGGCGATATACCGTCTGTGTTCCCGATTGCCGCGAGGAGCAGCGGCAGCAAACCGTCATGGTGCCTCACATGCGCGAGGAAGAAAGACAGCGCACCTACACTGTCTACCGCACGCGATGGCGAAATGAGCAAAAGGAGCGGACGGTGCTGGTCCCGGAAACACGCCAGGTCGAACGCCAGTTCACCGTCAATGTCTGCGACTGGCGCGAAGAACAGCGCCAGCAGACCGTCATGGTTCCCGACACTCGGTTGGAAGACCGCCAGCGGACTTACACCGTTTACCGCACTCAGTGGCGAGAAGAGCAACGGGAACGGACCGTCATGGTCCCGGAAACCCGCCGGGTCGAACGCCAGTTCACCGTGCCGGTTTGCGACTGGCGCGAAGAACAACGCCAGCAGACCGTGATGGTTCCCGAGACCCGGTTGGAAGACCGCCAGCGGACTTACACCCTTTACCGGTCGGTGCCGGAGGAGCAAACGCGCCAGGTGGTCCGCTACCAGCGCGTTGCCGTTCCTGTCACCGATTGGTGTACGGGGATGGTCTATACGGCTTGCCAGCTGATAGCGTGTACGCAGAACGTGAATTTCACCGTGTATCGTTGTGTGCCCGAGCAGCGCACCGAGAACTATAAGGTTCAGGTCTGCGAAATGCGGCCCGAGACGCGGACCATTACGGTGCGCGTGCCGTTCACCCGTATGGAAGTCCGCACCGAGGCAGTACCGGTCACCGAATATCGTTCGGAAAAGCAGTCCTATACGGTTCGCGTTCCGGAGTGCGTGCCTGAACAGCGCACCGAGAACTACAAAGTTCAGGTCTGCGAAATGCGGCCCGAGACGCGGACCATTACGGTGCGCGTGCCGTTCACCCGCATGGAAGTCCGCACCGCGGTAGTGCCAGTCACCGAATATCGCTCGGAAAAACAGTCCTATACCGTTCAGGTTCCGGAGTGCGTGCCCGAACAGCGCACCGAGAATTACAAGGTCCGGATTTGCGAAATGAAGCCGGAAACGCGAACCTATACCGTGCGCGTGCCGTTCACGCGCGAAGAAGTCCGTACCGAGCAGGTCCCGGTCTGCGAGTATCGGTCGGTCCAGCAGAACTACACCGTCCGCATACCGGAGGTTGTTTCGGAGGAACGTACTCAGAAGTACACCGTGCCGGTGTGTTCCATGCGGCCGGAGAACCGAACCTACACGGTCCGGGTGCCGACGACCCGCGAGGAGGTTCGCACCCGCAAAGTGCCGGTCACAGAATTCCGCGATTTGACGCAGACCTATACCGTGCGCGTGCCCGAGCGGCGCGAAGAAGTCGAGACATACACCGTCCCGGTGACCGAGTGCCGCCCCCAAACACAGACCTATACGGAGCGGATCTGTGTTTCCGAGCCTGAAACCCGCACACGCAAGGTCGCGGCGACGACATACCGCCGCGTGGCGGAAGTTATCAATGAGTCCGTCCCCTATACCACCTGCGTCCAGGTGCCCTACCAGGTGACAATGCGCGTGCCGGTGTGCCCGTAGCACGCGTATCGGTAAAACTCAAGTGATCCTTTCATATCGGCTGCACTCCCTTCAGGAAGTGCAGCCTTTTTTTGTGAACGCTATGGACCTCGCCGGTCCGGTTGCTATACTGGGAAGACAACGTCGGGCGGACTTCGTAAGAAGTGCCGGCGCGCTTGGTTCAGGGATTGCAGACCGCGGTGTGTGCCCAGGAAGGTCCAGTGCAATAGTCTTGGTTGGAGAAGCCTTGATGCATTGATCGGGAAAGGACAGGGTGATGACAACAGGATGGTTGTCAGCGCCGCTGATGTTGCTCATCGGCGGCGCAGTGGTCACGGCGGACGAGGCCAGTGGAGTACAAACAGCAAGTACAGCGAAGCTTCCCGGCGACGAGGTCAAGTGGATCCGCTTCCCGCCCCAAAACGACAAGTCGAATTCGGACTGGGGTGATTTCTTGACGGATATCGCCCGCCACCTCCCCACCGAGTACGGCAATCAATTCGACAGCGACGACCGCATCACGCACGCCCACGAGACAACGCACGGCATCAACAGCCACATCAGCAACCACTTGCACCGCGGGAGCCGGCCGGCCTACGGCTTTTATGTCGGCCATGACCGGGCCATCTTGCTCCCCGGGCCGCGCATCAAGCTCTCCCAGGTTGCTGCGCTGATTCCTCCGAGCCTCCGGGGCTCCCGCTACCAGCTTTACTGCATCGATCAGCAGAAGTACTTCGAGGACCATCCGCTCTATCTTTTCGATGAGTGGGTGGCGTACACCAACGGCGGCTGCGCGGGCGTGGAACTCGCCGAGCAAAAGCGCCTTGCTTTGCCGCGAAACGATGCCCTGGTCGGCTCTCTGGAATTCAGCATTTACGCACTGGCGATCGCCGCCGCCATCGACAAGTACGATCCGGAGTACTTGCAAGAAAACAAGCAGTTCCGCGAGTTTCTCGCGCACGAGCTGCGCCGGTCGACCCGCATCTACAACAAGGGAATTACCCTGGACCAATTCCGCTGGGAACGAAAACTGGAACGCAATCTGATCAAAGAAGACGATTCCCGGCCGATTCGGCAGATGGTGCACCGCTTGTACGGCAACCGCCTGCCGCTGTCGAAACTCTTCCGCTAGGCGCTGCGCGAGAATCGAATCGCGACAACCCCCATGTATCCCAATTCATCCTTTCATTATTTTTCAAAAATCGCTCTAATAGCAAGAATGATCGATGCAACCGATGATTCCCAGGAGCGAGGTATCTCATGCGCACTATCTCTTATCTGGCGGTTGCCGTTTTGACTGCCGCCGTTACCTACGGAATTGCCCAGGTAAATCAACCGTTGAAAGCGCCCGCTCGTGCGGAAAAATCGGTCCCTGATATCGGGGAAGCCGAAGCGGAGAAATCTTTTCCTGCGCCGAAACCGCCGGCCGCGGCATTGCCTGGCGATGAGGATGACATCTCGCCCGAAGAACGGATTAACATCAAAATCTATCAGCAAGTCAACCGCAGCGTCGTGTTCATCACGACACGCAGCCTGGAAGCCGATGACCTGTTCTTCTTCGCCACACCCCGGAAGGGCAGCGGCTCGGGCAGTGTCCTCGACGAAAACGGCCACCTCATTACCAACTATCACGTTGTAGAAAATGCCAGCCAGATCATGGTCACTTTGTATGATGGCAGCAACTATTCAGCGAAATTGATCGGCTCCGATCCCAATAATGAACTTGCCGTTCTCAAGATCACCGCGCCCGCCGATAAACTGCATCCCATTCAATGGGGTGATTCGTCCAAGTTGCTGGTCGGCATGCGCGTCCTGGCGATCGGCAATCCCTTCGGGCTGGAACGAACACTTACCACCGGCATTGTCAGCAGCTTGAACCGGTCGTTGACCTCGGACAATAATCGCAAGATTCGCGGGATAATCCAGACCGATGCGGCGATAAATCCCGGCAACTCCGGCGGCCCTCTGCTGAATCGCAAAGGAGAAATGATCGGCATCACCACCGCGATCGTGTCTCGGGCCGGGCAAAGCGCCGGCATCGGCCTGGCCATCCCCGCCAACACGGCACGGCGGGTCGTCCACGAACTGGTGCGTTATGGCCGCGTAATCCGGCCCGATTGCGGCATCTTTAGTGTTTATGAAACGGACAAGGGATTGTTGATTGCCCAGCTGGATCCGGAAGGCCCCGCCCAAAAAGCCGGTTTACGCGGCCCGCAGGAAAACACCGTACGCCGAGGCGGGTTTGTCTTCCGCTCCCTCGACCGCTCCAAGGCGGACATGATTGTGGCGGTGGATGGAAAACCAGTCAAATCGCTCGAGGATCTCTTGAGCCATGTGGAAAGCAAGAAACCCGGCGACCAGGTGGTCTTGCAAATCATCCGGGAAAATGAATCTCTGGAGATTTCCGTCGTGCTGGAAGAGAACCGATCCCGTTAGTTAGGACTTCGGAGAAAGGACTCGCCGGTCTAAAGCCATGATCGAGGACTTGTCACGCGAACAAGTTGTGGGAACGATTGATCGCATGGTAACGGAATTGTTGCATGCAGCGGGAGTGGAAAGACCACCGGTGGATGCTGTCCTGTTAGCGCGGAAGCATCTGCAAATGCAGGTTTGTCTGGACCGGAATCAACAACAGCGCGGCCGGGCGCAACGGGCGGGCGGCCGCCGGCAAATCTACCTGCGGCCGGAACCCACCGAAGAGCGACATCAATGGACCATCGCCCACGAAATCGGCGAACACTATAAGGTTGCACTCCTGGAGCAGCTTGGGGCAGCGCCCCACGAAACTCGGGCGATGGCGGGAGAATCCCTGGCCAACCTGTTTGCCTACCATCTCCTCGTACCGTCGCGTTGGTTCACCGCCGATGCCCCCGCGCACGAGCACGACGTGCTGGAACTCAAAAAATGCTATCGCACGGCCAGCCACGAAGTGATTGCGTGGCGCCTGCTCGATTTGCCGGAACCGTGCATCATTACGATAGTCGACAACGACCACATCTCGCGGCGGCGCAGCAACGCCTGGCCGATTCGCCGGGAGTTGGACCCGGTAGAAAAAAAATGCCAAATATACGTTCACCGCAACAGCCGGTCCCGCCGGATTTGCGAAGACGGCTGGATCGTGCAGGGTTGGCCGGTCCATCAGGCCGACTGGAAGCGAGAGATTTTGAGATCGGTGGTGGATGAGGATCTTTGACGGGGGACTGACCTTTACAAGATGAGCGGCGGCCGCCAAGATAATAGTCCGGAAATGAAATGGTACTCTAAACAGGAGAAGGTTTGGCAATGTCCATCGAACGCATCCCCATGACCCGGGAAGGCTATGACAAGTTAAAAGCGGAACTCGACCGGATGCAAAATGTGGAAATGGCGGCTGTGGCCAAGCGCATCGCGGCAGCCCGCGAACACGGCGACCTGAGCGAAAATGCCGAATACCACGCGGCCCGGGAAGACCAGGGCATGTTGCAAGCGCGGATCAACGCTTTGAAAGATAAGCTGAGCCGCGCCTATTTCATGGAACGAACCAACAACGGCTGTGCCGATGTTGTTGTCTTTGGGGCACGGGTTCGCATCAAGGATCTGGACCTGGGCGAAGAGGAGATGTTTGAGCTGGTGGGACCCGGCGAAGAGGATTACGATAACAACAAAATCCTGACGAGCAGTCCGATCGGCCAGGGTTTGATCGGCAAAAAGATCGGTGAAATCGCGGAAATTCAAGTTCCCAAGGGAGTGCTTCGCTTCGAGGTATTACAGATATCGTTTCCCGAGTAAACCGGCGCGTATTCCTATTTTTGCCGGTGCATAGGTCGTTTAACCCGGAGCCAGCCGCGACGGTGACCTTTGCAAAACTCCACCGTCGCGGCTGGCTCCGGGTTAAACGAAGAAGGTACTGGTTTGGGCCGTTTTTTCGGATAAACGCAACGCACCCTTCTTGACATGGCGGCGCAACAAGTTAAATTTATGTAATAGGCCACTTTGCGGAACTATTTCGTTTGAGTTAACGGGTATGGGGGACACGAACCTGAACAGCATGCACCTGGAAGCGCCCCGGCGCGAAGAGTTTCGCCGGGCCCGCGCCAGGCTGCTGGGTTCTTGCGGCGAAGTCACCCGCAACGTTGCCAATCAAATCCACGACGACCCCTCTCTCGACGAATCCAGGACGATGATTCAGAGCCTGGAAAACCGCATCCCTGCCGATATCGAATGCGCCCTGATGGACAAGGACGGGATTTATCCCTTGAAAGTCGGTCTCAATACCATCGGCCGGTTGCCGGATAACGACGTCGTGTTGGAAGATCCCTACGTATCGCGCCGCCATTGCGCCGTTCTCGTGCACCATGGCTCCAATTCCGAACTGCACGATGTGGCTTCTAAAAACGGCACCTACCTCAACGGCCAAAAGCTCTCCGGTCCCACGCCGCTCGCTTCCGGCGATGAAATTCGCATGTGCGACCGGGCGCTGGTTTACGTGACCAAACCGGATATGCCGCAAGGCCCCGGCTACGCCGGCACACTGGCCAAGTAGGGCATAAAGAAAACTTTATCTCGAGTTCACCCGCACCTTAGCATAACCGGGTACAATACGTTACCGGTTTATGGGCATTCGCATTCTGGTGATCGAAGACGAAGCAGAAATTGCCGATTTCATCGTGCGCGGTTTGCGGGAAGAAGGCTTCACCGTGGAGCATGCCGCCAATGGTGAAGACGGCTGGCATGCCTTGCGATCCGGTTCGTGGGATGTGGTGCTGCTCGACTGGTGGTTGCCGGGGCAGGATGGACTCACGCTGCTCAGGCGTTTTCGCCAGGGTGGGTTTACAACGCCGGTCTTGTTTCTGACCGCGCGCGACGCGGTTTCCGATCGCGTGCGCGGCCTGGACAGCGGGGCGGATGACTACCTGTGCAAACCGTTCGCGTTCACGGAATTGCTGGCCCGGGTCCGGGCCATGAGCCGGCGGCGCGGCGCGGAAACCAGTACAGTATTGAGCTATCAGAATGTGCGGCTCGACCTGGCGACGCACCGGGTGGAAAGAGGAGGTAAACGGCTCGATTTAACCGCCAAAGAAGAAGCGCTGCTGGTTTTGTTCCTGCGTCATCCCGGGGAGGTCTTGTCCCGGACGCGGATATATGAGCAAGTCTGGGATGAACGGTATGACGGAGTATCCAATACGTTGGAAGTCCATATCGTCGAATTGCGGCGGAAGCTGGAATCTCAGGGCCCGCGTTTGATTCATACCCTCCGAGGGCGGGGTTACCTGTTCGGCGACCTGCCGGACTAGCCGAGCGCAGCGCATGACTTTAACGAACCGCCTGAGCTGGTTTTTTCTCTGGGCCCTGGGGCTGGTGCTTGTCGGCTATTGCGCGACCTTGTATCTTTTGGCGCGCTCCTATCTTTATAACCAGGTGGATGAACGCCTCGATGCCGCCCTGACCATTTTGGCCGCGGCCATTGAAAACGAAGCCGACGGCCTGAAATGGGATAAGGAAGAACATCGCCTGCCGCTGGGAAAGGATTCGGATCCGGATCAAGTACGGTGGATGGTCTACGATGAAGCGGGCGTCGCAGTGGATTCGTCGGCCAACCTAGAAGGAGGGGACCTCCTGGCCCGGGCCGATGATGCGCGCGGCGGCACGCCCTGGCGATTGACGCAAAAGAGGGTGGATGCCACGCGCTTTCTGCCGGAACGGGCGCCTGCGGACGGCGAGCGCCGCTACCGGTTCCTGCTGGTAACGGCCGGTGTTTCGCTGGAACCCGTTCAAACCACGCTGCGCAACCTGGCGCTGGTGTTGACCGGACTCTCTGCGGGTCTGTGGATGGTCTTTGTATTTGCGGGCCGGTCTTTATGCCGGCGCGGTCTGGGTCACTTGACGCAAATGGCCGCGACGGCTCGGACCATGAGCGCCGCCAATCTCAATCAACGGCTGCCCAATCCACAAACGAAAGATGAATTGGAAGACCTGGCGGCGGGATTCAACGAATTACTCACGCGGGTGCAGGAATCGTTCGAACGGCAACGCCGGTTTACCGGGGATGCATCGCATCAACTCCGCACGCCGCTGGCCGCTGTTCTGGGGCAAATCGAGGTGGCGCTGCGCCGGGAACGGCCGGTGGGAGAATATCAACGGGTTTTGACCCTGGTGCAGAAGCAGGCGGAGCAACTGCGGCACATAGTGGAGATGTTATTGTTTTTGGCGCGAGCGGAGGGGGAAGCCAAGCTGCCAAACCTGGAATCGTTCGACCTGGCACCCTGGCTGAAGGAGCACCTGCAAACGTGGTCGGGCCATCCACGCCACGGCGATCTTCGGGTGGACGGCGGTTCCGCCGAGAAGGCACTCTGCGTTCAGAGCCATCCGCCGCTTTTGGGCCAATTGGTGGACAACTTGCTGGATAATGCCTGCAAATACAGTGTGCCGGGCAAGCCGATTAACCTGCAATTGCGCAATGAAAAGAATGATGTGGTGCTGGCGGTGGAAGATTCCGGTTGCGGCATCCCGGCCGAGGACCTGCCGCATATTTTCGAACCATTTTATCGATCGCCCCGTGCCCGCCAATCCAGGCTGAGCGGCACCGGTCTGGGGCTGGCCGTGGCCAAGCGCATCGCGGAGGCATTTGGCGGCAATCTAACGGTGCAAAGCACTGTGGGGCAGGGAAGCCGATTTCAGTTTCGGTTGCCGCAGAAAAACCAAGTGACCGCAATTGAAACAGCGTAAACGATCACGCACTGAAGCAATCGCGCATCCCCCGTTGCCGCGATGACAAGAAAACTTACTTCCCCCTCGTTGCGAGAGTTAAGCGTGGATGAGGTACAGGTATCTTCTTAGCGATGCTTATCCCGCCAGGCATCGTGCTCCTCACCGCCGCGCTCGCTGTTACGGCTCGCCGTCAGCAGGCTCGCTCAGACTTGGAAGGGTTTCTGGTTCTGGCAACTGCCCCACACAGCGTCGAGCAAGTTTTTCTACTGCAACGGCTTTTCTTCGGAATGGACTTTTGGCCTTGGTTCTGGTTCGTCTATTTCAGCGTGGCACTCATGTTATCTTTCAAATGGGCGTTCCAGCGCTGGAGCGCGGGTGGCTGGTGGAAAAAGTGCGAATTGGCCTTTTCCCTTTTGTACTTTGGCGCTAATTGGCTGCTGTATGCCTTTGCGGTCTTCATCGGCTTCCCGCCTCTGTAGGCCGGGCATGTGGGTCAAATCACTAGCAGCAATTTCCTCCATAATGTCAATTCCGTTCAGCTGGTGTCGCTCGCAGCCTGTCGATTACAATATGCACGAAGCAGCAGACTGCCAGGCCTGGCGATGCCTCTATTACATGAAAAGTTGCGAATCATTAAGAATGTAAGAAGCGCAAAAATGAGAAAGATTTTTTGCTGTGAAGATGACAGAAAGATCGAGGAAAGTGTCAGCGAGGTGCACAGGCGGCCAAGTGAGATTGGCCGACCGCCTGTGCCTTCGAACGCACAAAGAGGACTAAAGGTGACGTGGATGTGTCAATGAAACGACGGAAAAAAAAGGGCTTTTGTTGACATTCTATCCGGCGTCGGGTTCACCGGGTTCCAGATGCGCGCCGGAAAGAGAGCTTCAACCGCGCAAACCGGCGAGTTCCTGCAAAATGTGCCAGTTCTCGAGGCGATCTTCCATGGCGCGCAGAAGGGTCTCCGAAGGATTGCCGTCTTTGTCGAAGTGCTTGGAAAACCGGCCTTCGCTGCGGGCGAAATCGATGAAGTTTACCGCCTCCTTGGTCTTGGGATTGATGTACCAATCTTCTTTGAGACCGGGATTGCCTTGCAAGGACAGGTGTTCCTTGATCGTTTTGCCCTTGCGGGGATCGTAGATGAGGAGCGGGAAGGCCCGGCTATCCACCGCGAGGCGGGCCTGATCGGAAGCCATGTTATCGGCCACACCGTGCTCGGGCTGACAGGTGGTGAAGCAGGTTACCACCGCAGGCCCATCGAACTCGAGCGCTCCCAGGATGGATTTGTAGAAATGGTTGGTATGGGCGCAGGTGGTCTGGGCCACAAAGGTCCGCGGGTGCATCATGGCGATCTGGGCGATTTCCTTGCGCCGCTCCTGTTTGCCGCCGAAGACTTTGCCGTGATTGCTCATCTTGGTGTTCTGGCCGGTGTAGCTGCTGGTAGAAGCCTGACCGCCGGTGTTGGAATAGACCTGGGTATCCAGGACGAACACCTTGATATTCATGCCGCTGGCCAGAAGCCGGGAGAGCGACTGGAAGCCGATGTCGAACATGGCCCCGTCGCCGCCAATGCACCAGATCGGTTTGTCGCGCCAGCCCAACTGGTCCCAGCGCATGCGCACGCCGATCGCATCCGCCGGAGCGTTTTCGAACAGCGAATTGGTCCAGGGAATCAGGTAGGGATTATAAGGATAAGTCGAGGTATAAACCGTGTTGCAGCCCGTGGCGGCAACAATTCCCCACTGGTCGCCATACTTGGAGCCGGTGGCAGCGCACATCATGCGGAGCGCGGTCCCTTCACCGCAGCCCGCGCACGAGCCGGCTCCGCCGGTGTAAATGTGCGTTTGCTCCTTGAGCATCATGTCGATGAGCAGATTGTCGTTGATATAGGCGTTATTGCTCGGACCAAATTGCTTGAAGTAGCGATGGCTCTTGCGGGATTCGGTCATCACCGCATCGGTCTTGTTAACCATTTTGAGGGCATTGTCATCGCAAACGGTCACGCATTCCGCGCATCCCTTGCACTTGCTGGGATCTATGATGATGTTGAAAACACCGCCTTCGAGTCCTTTCTTCTTCGGGCCTTCAAAATATTTCTTGGTGCGAGACCATTGCTGGCGGAACATTTCCCGGTCGCCGGCATCGCCAATATTCTGCAGTTTGGATTCCCACTCAGGCTCGGCGAGGACCTTGCCGAGAATGGCAGTATCCGGGCATTCGGTCACGCAGTCCATGCAACCGGTGCAATTTTCGGGAATATAAACCGGAATCTCCGGGGCGATGTAGCTGAAGTCGCGCAAGGAGGCGGTCCCGGCGGGAATGAGGGACCGGGCAAGCGAAAGATCAGCGGGCAGTTCCCACTCCGCATCGCCCTCCTCATAACCGCGGATAATGCGGTCGTTGAAGTCGTTGACGTCGAGAACCGGCAGACTGACAGTCTTGTAGCCGGAATCGACCAAAGTTCCGTAACAACTATTATTGAACGGATCTCGATCGTGCGCGTCGTTCATCGACGGCTTTTGGACTTTTTGAATCACCATGTATGCTCCTAATCACCCACGATGATATCCGGGGGTATTTCCTGCATTTCTTGATAACCGCGTTTGACGCAAGTAAGGTTGTCCTTGACGACCTGGTCGCCGCGTTTGCCGAAGTATTTGCGCAAGGCTTTTTCGACACCGCCGTAGACCTGGTCTTCGGACATCTGGCTTTGGCGGGCATACGGGGTCAATTTGAGGAACGCGCCGAGCAACACGATGCCCTGCATGCGCATCTGCAAATCCGGCAAAGAAGCCACTTCGCGGGCAATTTGCACCATGTCGGCGTAATAGACGCGCAGTTTTTGACCGCGAATGGTGGACTTGTGATGTTCCGGTAGGCGTTGCCACACTTCGCGGGGATCGGTGTAGTGCGATTGCAGGAAGAGGGCGCCGCCATTCACGATCCCCTTGAGCGGATTGCCGCTTTGCATGCCCGTGGGATCATTGACAACCACCAGCTCCACGCGTTCGAGCTCGCTGTGCAAATTAATATGGGAATCGGCAATGGTCAAATAGTAAGTCGTGGGGAGGCCCTTTTTTTCGGACCCGTATTTCGGATAGGCCTGGACATCTTTGCCGAAAACGTCGCCGGCAATTGTGGCGATGACCTTGTTGGTGGTCACCGAGCCGAACCCGCCAACCGAATGGCCGCGCATCGAGAAAGCGCGGGGGGGCCGGAGGTCCGGGTCGTCGGTCACGGGCAAAGCCAGAGCATGGTCGATGCCGAGGCAGAAAAAGTCCTGGCCTTCGTGCACCATGTTGTTAATGACTGCGACCAGGTCGCCGGCGCGGACATCCCGGCTTCCCAGACCGGCGGCCCCGCTGTAGATGCGCGGGATCCGACCGATTTTTTGCTGACCGTTTTGCCCGTTTTGAGCATCACAGAAGGCTGCCTTGATTTCCCGTGTCAGGTGATTACCAGTGGTGGACAGCGGATCGTCCATGCGTTCCAGAACGGTAAAGGCCTTGCAGTCTTTCAAAGTTTCGACAATCTGGCGTGCCGGGAACGGGCGGAAAACGAACAGCGTCACGCAGCCCGCCGCGATACCCTTGACGTTCCGCAGATAATCCACCGTGGCCTTGGCGGTCTCCATGTAGCAGCCCATGCCGATGATAATGTAATCGGCATCTTCACATTGATAGGATTCCAGGAAATCGTAGCGGCGGCCGGTCTTCCGATAGAATTCCGCGAAGGCGTCTTCCATTGCTGGCTCAATCCGGTCGTAGTACCAGCGTTGGGCGATCTTGCCCTTCATGTAGGAATCCTGGTTTTGCACGACGCCCGACATCATCGGGTTGGCCGGGTCCATCAGGTTCATCAGTTTATCGGCGGGACTGCCGATATATTCCTTCATGAACTCCGGTTCCGGAAGCAAAACTGTTTCTACCGTGTGCGTGGTCAAAAAGCCATCTTGAACGCTAAAAAAGGGTGTTTGAGTAGCTTCCGCCGCGCGGCGAGCAATCAGGCACAAGTCGCCGGCTTCCTGGGCGTTACGGGCAAAGAGCATGCCCCAGCCGCAATCAGCCACGGACATCACATCATCGTGCCCGGCGTGCACGTTCAGGCCCTGGCTAGTGAGCGCGCGGGCGCCGATATTCATGACCACCGGCAAGCGCTTGCCGGATATGGTGTACAGGACTTCCTTCATCAATACGAGGCCCTGGCCTGAGGTGAAATTGGTCACGCGCCCGCCGGCCACGGCGAACCCCTCGCACACCGTCGCGGCGGAGTGTTCGCTTTCCGGTTCGAAGAAGACCAGCGAATCGCCCCACAGGTTGCGCATGCCATTTGTCGCGGCTGTGTTGAACCCGCCGCCCATGGTTGTGGAGCTGGTGATTGGGTAGGCCCCGGCCGCCTGGCTGATATTGGTTTCGACGTGGACTACCGCTTCGGCACCGTCGCACGTCGTCGGAATTCCAGGAAATTCAAATTTCGCACCGTTCGGTTGGTCGGCTTGCTTGGGTATGGGTGGAAATTTGGTTAAAGTTGCGGTTGCCATCAATCTCCTCTGAGTGGCTTGTGGGGGGAAGTTCCTTGTTTCGTCATCGGGACGGAGAGTTCCAATCCAGACCGTTTCTTCCTTTTCGAACAAAACAAGCGAAGGAGAAACAGATGTCCGAGGTTATTGTAAAGATTCGGTGCCAAATGTACCAAGGGGAAATTGTTTTTCTTTCAGTTTAGGTAAAACAGCAGGGTTTTGATTATTACTTATTCTTATTCTGCGGCGTGGCATTCCGGAAATTGCGGTCAGCGAAATCGTGAAATATTTTCCAATCGTCTCTGGTCATGGAGTGTTTACCGGGCCGGATGTAATAACCCAACTTGCTGCTGATCAGTATTCCCGGCGGGGGCATTTCGTTCGCGTCCAGTCCACCCGCGTCCAAGAACCGGTAAACGGGATCCGCAGCCCGCAAGACTTGAAACTGGCCGGCGGGATTGGCCCACGTGTCCTCGACGGCATTGGCAAATAACACCGGCCGCGGTGCCACCAGGGCCACCAGACAGTGCTGATCGAACGGCAGCCGCTCGGGATTCTTGTTGAACTCTTTGAAAATACTGTTGAACCAGTGGGGGAACCGGTCGTTGATTTGTTGGATGGATTCGCCGACTTTGCCGCGGCTGGGAGAGGTGCCGCCGCAGCCGGCTTGGAGCGGGATCGCCAGAGCAATCCGATCATCGAAGGCCGCGGCGAGCAGTGCGGTTTTGCCAAGGCGCGAATGGCCGACGACGGCAATCCGGTTCTTGTCGATGTCGTTGTCGGAGACCAGGTAATCCACGGCCCGATGAATGCCCCAGGCCCAGGCGGCGATGGTGCCCCAGGCGTCCGGGCCGGGCTTTGTTAACCCCAATTTTTCAAAGTGCGGTTGAATACCCTGGCGCACATCCGGCCGATCGGGATCGATTTCCCCGCTATAGAACGTCGCCACGGCATAGCCGCGGTCGATCGATTGCTCCAGGGCCCAAACGTCGATTTGCGTCCCGCGCGCGGCCTCGGTCGCCCGGTTATCTTTGACTCCCGTGGGATTGGGATACATCCAGGCGGTGGGCAGGCGCACGGCCGGGTCTTTGACCAGCGCGTGGTTGCCGGAAAAGTTCATGCCCACAAAGACCGCGGCCGGACTCTTGCGCTCGTTGGGAATGACGAGCAGCAAATGGATCTTCGGGATTTCCGGAGGTCCGAAGGCGATCATAACCTCCTTGAGCGTGGCCTTGCCGCCGAAAGCCCGGCGATCTTCCCGTTCGATCGTGGCCTCGATCTTTGTGGGGGCCGCGGGCAAATAGCCATACATATAGTGCTGGAACAACTCCTTTAATTCCGGCCGGCGTGCGGCGAACCATTGGTCTTTCGTTTTGATCCGATCGCCGTTGAACATCACCAGTGGATCGGGAAAATCGGAGCGGGAGGGAAGTTTGGACACTTCCGGGAAATCGGCACGAGCCATTGGGATTCCCAATATTAAAAGTGCCATCGGGTTTCGGAGTTTCCGTGAGAACGAGAAGAACATTTCTTTCATTAGATTTTCTCAGCGGCGATTCGAACCGGGTTCCGCGGCGACAAATTTCCTTGTCTTTTTGCCAATCGTATAATTGTTTTTGCCGGCTAACGAAGATAATAAGAGATCAAACCGAATTCTGCAACCAATTCTGCGAGCCGTTTGCTTGCTGGAAGGAAAACCATGCTCCATTGGCTGTCGGCAATCGGCGGCCCGATCTTCGCCAAGGAATTGGTGGAAATGGCGCGCCGCAAACGGTATTACTGGAACCGCATCTTCTATGGTCTGGTCCTTTTGTTCATCCTGTACGTGGTCTGGGAAAGCAATCAGTGGCGGTTCTATGCACGCGGAAGATATTCCATTGGGGCCATGGCCCGGATGGCTGAAGATCTTTTCCTGGGGGTGAGCTGGGTCCAGTTTGCCGCCGTGTTTGTATTCGTTCCGGTTTTTCTCTGCGGTGTCATTGCTTCCGAGCGCGAAGAACGTACGCTGGAACTCCTCTTCACTACCCAGGTCTCCGACCGGGAAATTGTGCTGGGGAAACTCCTGAGCCGGGTCGCGGCGCTGGTCGTGTTGATCCTGTGCGGCTTACCGGTGATGAGCATGATCATGCTATTTGGGGGAATCGATTTCCAGGCGATGGTGCGCGTGATGGCGTGTACGCTTTTGGCGACGCTGTACGCCGGCGCTCATGCCGTTTATTTCTCGTCCATCACCAAAACGGCGATGGGAGCGCTGGTGCGAAGCTATTGGTGGATGGCCATCTGGCTCCTGGGGGTACCCGCGGTAATATCCGTCGTGGTCATGTTGACGTCCTTCCGCCGGGCGCCCGGCACAATCGGCATGGGTTTCCTGGGCAGCATTCCCTTTCATAATCCAATCGGTTCGTTTGTGGCCGGGATCAATCCGGACATCAACAGGGCTTTAACCAACTATGTGGGTGAATGGTATTTTCCGCTAACCTTTGTGGTGCCGGCAATCTGGTCGGTGTTTCTCATTTGGCGCGCCGTTGCCCGTTTGCGCTTGCCTCCCTCCCCGCTGGCATCGCTGGTAAACTGGATTCCGCTGCTCAATTCTGTGCGGGAAAAATGGCGTCACCGAATGCGCAGGGAGCGGAGCCGCCGGCAACTCCGAGGGGACCGGCTATGGTTCGGCTTCAAAGTACGGAATCCTCTCTGGCTCCGCTCCCGGATGACTCGAGTTTATGATCGCGAAGGTAATATTGGCAGAATTCAGTATGCGGGATGGTTGGTGGCCGGCTTTTTCATCGTGTTGCTAGCTTTCACGGAGCCAAGGGCGCTACTGGAGCGCGGGGCGGCAATGGGATTCCTGGCGCCCACCTGGATCGGCATGGCCGCCTTGACCGCGATATTTGCCGGCACCAGTCTGGTCGGGGACCGGCGCCGAGGATTTTTGGAACTGGCTCTGACCACTCCCCTCACCAGCCGGCAGATGGTCGATGGAACATGTCTTTCGATTTGGCAGCACCTGCAACGGCTTTACTGGCTTCCGTGGGCTCTATGCGTTTTCTTTTGTCTGACTCTTGCAACGTCGCCCGCGGGAGCGTTAGGCTCCCTGATAACGGCGACGCTGTTTTGTTCCCTTCTCATTCTACATGGCACGGCTTGCTCGGCAGTTTCACGGGGACTGCCGAGTGCGCTGGTGCTAACCTTTATCTTGCCCCTGGGGATGATTGTCGGAGCACCGATGTTGCAGGCGATTTTCCACCGGGGAGGGGGCGCTGGAGTTGCATTGATGGCGTTGGGCCTAATTTCCCTGGCAATCTCCCAATTCTGGATCAACCGGCGCACGACGCCCGCCAGCGTAGCTTGCCATTTATGCGCCGTTCACGTTGTCATGGTTTCATTGGCGACTTGCTGGTCCTGGGGTTTTTTACAAGACAGAGAGTTATCCATTGTCCTTGTGCATCCCGGATTCTGGACGGTGACCTTGCTCGAAGGCAGATTGGACAGGATATTTCAGAGAACAGTTCCCTGGCAAACCATTCTAGGATGTTACCTGGGGGCTCTAACGCTCAACCTGGTTTATGTGCGCTGGTGGCTGATCCGGCACTTCGATCGGCTGGTCGAACGGACCGGCAAATATCCGGCAATTGGCTGGCCCATTCGTGGGAAGGCTCGCCAAGTCAAAACAGCGGGGCAGACAATTCTTGCTAAACTGTGATCAATGGCCTGACCGGGAGGTAGCCTTTATTGCCCGAACTGTGTGTCATCTATAACCCTGCCGCAGCGCGCGGGCGAACCGTTAAACGGATCGAAGAATTTCGCCAGGCGCTGGGTTCGCGGGCAGAGTTCCGGCCGACAAACGGGCCGTCTCATGCCGAAGAGCTGGGCTACGAGGCAGCCCTGGCCGGATTTCCGTGTGTTGCAGCCGCGGGAGGCGATGGCACCATCCACGAAGTCGCCAACGGGCTGCTGCGAGCGAATCGGCCGGATGTCGTCTTCGGTTTTTTTCCACTCGGCTCAGCCAACGATTATGCCTATACCCTGGGAATCGGCCCGGAAACCGGTCTCAAACCCGATTGCTGGACACGCCCGCGGCCGATGGATGTCGGCGTGATTAGGGCGGAAAATGGGCGGGAGCGGTTTTTTGTCAATTGCCTCGGACTCGGTTTTAACAGCCAGGTGACCATTGAAGCCCGGCGGATTCGCTGGTTGCGCGGATTGGCGCTTTATGGTTGGGCATTCGTCAAGGCACTGCTATTCCGCTATAGCTGTCCGACGATGGCAGTCCAGTTGGATGACCAGAGCCGGAGGCTCCCAACGTTTGCCCTGAGCGTGGTCATCGGCCAGCGCGAGGGAAACATGGTCGTGGCCCGCGATGCGATTCCGGATGATGGTTGGTTCGACTATTTGCACGCTGGCGCCTTGTCGCGCTTCGAGGTCTTACGGTACTTGCCGCGACTGGCGATGGGAGGAGAATTGCCCACGGACCATCCGTTGATCTGGCAAGGTCGGTGTAAAGCCGTAAAACTGGAATCCGACGTCCCGCTCACCATCCATCTCGACGGCGAATTCTTTTGCTTGCCCAACGATAACATTCAAAACCTCGAGATCGGAATTCTGCCGGGAAAAATTCGGGTTATCAGTCCATGTACTAAATGAGTGTGCGCGATTCCGCACTACCCTTGCCCGCAGCGCTAGCAAGGTCCTCGCTAGCGCCTCGGGCTAAGGTGCAGCCAATTCACGCACGGTGATTTAGAATTCCAAGCTTTCCTCCCATCCGAGGTCGAGGACGAAGATTTTGCCGTCGCCGATGCGGCCCGTGCGGGCGGTTTTGACGATGCGATCGGTGACTTCTTCGAGCCGGCTGTCACTCACCCAAACACTGATTTCCACCTTGGGCAAGAAAGCCATGCTGTATTCACTGCCGGCATACCTCTCCAGATAGCCCTTTTGGCGGCTGTAGCCCTTGGCTTCGCGAACGGCGCAGGCAGTGACTTCCAAATCGGCCAGTGCCCGCAGCACCGCCTCGGCGCGAAAGGGCTGGACGACGATAGTGAGTTGCTTCATCCACAATTTCCTGTTTGTAATTGAATATCATTTTAGAGAATCGCCGCCTACAATGAAATCGGGATGATTTTTTCTCCCCTCGCGCACTTGTGGCGAGGGGATTGAGCGCTAATGTCGAATTTGGTTCCGCAGGGAGACAAGGGGATAATGTCAGCGAAGGTGTTGCCGGCCAATCTCAAGGAATTGCGCGCAAGAGGTTGGGTTTCGAAGACTGTCAAACAAGAAATTCGGGACAACTTCCTGAGAATGTTGCAAAGCGGGGCGGAGCTTTTTCCCGGGATCCTTGGCTATGAGCATACGGTCATTCCGGAAATCAACCTGGCGATCATCGCCGGCCACGACATGCTGTTTTTGGGCGAGAAGGGCCAGGCGAAAAGCCGGCTCATGCGCGCGCTGGCGCAGTTTCTGGACGAACAGATTCCGTATCTAGACCTGGCCGGCAGCGCCGTCCACGAAGACCCCTATCAACCGATCACCCGTGCGGGCAAGCAACTGGTGGCCGAATTGCCGGAAGAGAAAATTCCCATTGCCTGGTGGCCGCGCGCCCAGCGCTACGCGGAACGGCTGGCGCCCGGTACCAAATTTGCCGATATCATCGGGGAAATCGACCCGGCCAAGCTGGCCGGCGGAACCAGCATGTCGGCCGAGGAGGCCCTGCACTTCGGCCTGATCCCGCGCATGCACCGCGGCATTTTCGCCATGAACGAAATCCCGGAACTGGACGAACTGGTCCAGGTGGGGCTGTTCAACATCCTCGAAGAACGCGACGTGCAGATCCGCGGCTACCCGATTCAATTTGATATCGATGTGTTGATCCTTTTTTCGGCCAACCCGGCCACCTATAACCGCAGCGGCAAGGTCATCCCGCAATTGAAGGACCGCATCGGTTCCCTCATCCAGACGCATTATCCTCTGGAGCGTTCTGTAGGCATCGAAATCATGGAGCAGGAAGCCGGCATCGACCTGGACGGTGAATTCCCGGTGCTGGTGCCGTATTTCATGCGGGAAATTATCGAACAGATGAGCATTGGCGCCCGCAGATCGAAATACATCGACCAGCAATCCGGCGTCAGCGCCCGCTTCAGCATCGCCAATTACCGGACGATGGTGGCGAGCGCCCGCCAGCGCGGGGTTCGGCTTGGAGAACGGCCCGCGGTGCCGCGCGTAAGCGATCTGGGCCACCTGTATTCCTCCTCGCTGGGCAAGCTCGAACTGGACATGATGGGCAGCCAGCAAATGACCGAACGGCAAGTGCTGGAATCCATCCATGCCGAAGCCATCCGCACCGTTTTTGGGGAATACGTGGATCGGCACGGCCTGGATGAAATCGTCGAGGTGTTCGGCAAGGGAGTCAAAATCGAAGTCGGCGACCTGTTGCCGTCGAGCCACTATGCGGAGCGCCTGAAACGAGTTCCCAAGGCCTGGGAAAAAGCGTTTGAAGTGAACCCGGGCACGAACGAGGCCGTGCGGGCGTCGTGTATGGAATTTGTCCTGGCTGGGCTGTACGCCACCGACCGGATTTCCCGTTCGCAGCGACACGGTAAAATCACATATGAATTCAAATGATAATCTGGGTGGGATCATCCACACCTATCAGAAATTCGACCCGGTGCATTTTCCGAGCCCGACGGCGCCGCCGCCGGATGTCGTATCGCCCGCATTCGAGCACCTGCTTTACTACGGCAACACGCGGCGCCTGACCGAAGAAGAACTCGCCCGCGCCATTCGCATTGATCCACGTTCCATTCAGGGACTGGGGCCGTCCCTGGAAGCCTTACGTGCCATTCTCGAAGAGAGGAAGCGCAAAATCCTGGCTACCTACGAATCGGAAAAAGTTCAAAACGACGCCCGCGCGCTGTATTACGACTTGGCCGGCCAAATGAAACCGCCCCCGGCTTTGAACCGGCGATTTCGGAAGGCCGTCGAGGACGAGCAGCTTCGCGAGCTGGAACAACTGTGGTATCGTGCGGGTGATGAAAATAGCAAATTCGCGCGGCAATTGCTGCACCTGCTGGGGCGACTCGGCGAGAAATATCAAATCGATGAATTGGCGGCCAAGTATGCCTTTACCGGCCGGACGCCCATGACCATTCCCAAGGCCCTCGAAATCAAAGAAGAACTGGAAACGATCGAACGCTTGCTCAAGCAACTCGAGGAAGCGGCCAAGACGGCGCAGATCGGCATCATTGATCTGGAAGAACTGGCCGAATTCGCCGAGCCGGGCGACCTGGATGTGCTCCACGCCTTGCAACAACAAATTCAGGACTATATGCGGGAACTGGCCGAGCTCCAAGGCCTGGAAGAGGGCAAGCACGGCTTCCATATGACTCCCAAGGCGTATCGCCTGTTCCAGGCCAAACTGCTCACCGAAATATTCAGCGCGCTACACGCGTCGCGGTCAGGCAGGCACCAGGGACCGATTGTCGGCGAAGGCGCTATCGAAATGCAACGGACCAAAGCCTATGAATTCGGCGACTCGGTCACGCACATGGATATGCCCGGCTCCCTTATCAACGCCCTGGTTCGCGACGGTCCGGGATTGCCGGTCCGCCTGCAACCCGAGGATATTGAAATTCACAAGACGCGCAATAATCCCAAGTGCGCCACGGCCGTTCTCCTCGATATGAGCGGATCGATGCGCTACGAGGGGCAGTACGTCAACGTAAAACGCATGGGGCTGGCACTCGATGGGTTAATCCGCAGCGAATATCCCGGCGATTTCCTGCAGTTCATTGAAATCTACACTTTCGCGAAGCCCCGGCACGTTTCCGAAATTCCGATGCTACTGCCCAAACCGGTGACGGTTTTCGACCCGGTAATCCGCTTGCGGGCGGACATGAGCGATCCGAATATAAGCGAATTGCAAATCCCGCCCCATTTCACCAACATTCAGCACGGCCTGCACCTGGCGCGGAAAATTTTGGCGGTGCAGGACACTCCCAATCGCCACGTGATTTTGATCACGGACGGCATGCCGACAGCCCACTTTGAACAGGAGCATTTGTTCCTAATCTATCCCCCCAATCGGCGCACCGAAGAGGCAACAATGCGCGAAGCCTTGCACTGTGCGCGCGCCGGTATCACGATCAACATTTTCCTATTGAACAGTTGGAACCAGACCCGGGAGGATGTGCGCTTCGCATACCGGGTGGCGGAGTCGACGCGCGGGCGCGTCTTTTTTACCGCGGGCAGGGAATTGGATCGATACGTTGTGTGGGATTACCTGGCCCGGCGGAAACAGATTATTACTTAAGAGTCATCAGTCACGTGGCTTTCGGAAATGGAGTTTGCGCTGTCCGGCAGGTCCCTCAGAAAACGGGCGAATTTGGCTACCCAGTCGCGCTGCTCGAGCGTGTCCGGAACCGGGCAACCGCGCACTCTACTAATATTTTGCAAAGCTGCCTCCCAATCCAGACCAGAATAAACTAAGAGGCATGCGGCCAGCAGAGACGATCGCCCGATGCCGGCCCGGCAATGGATGAGGATCTTTTTCTCTTCGCGCAGCTTCCGATCCAGGTAGCGAACTAATTCAAGCACTTCTTCGCGCGACGATGGAACGCTTCGATCCCAAATGGGAAAAGAAATCATTTCCATGCCCCGGGCGCTGCAACTTTCAGGTTGTTGGCCCAAGTCCGCGTCCTTGATTTCAGCCTGAGTCAATAGAGAAACGACGATATCCACTCCTTCCTGCCGCCAGGATGCCATGTCGTCTTCGAGCCATGCTCCGCCAAAGGGTAGTGAGGAAGTCGCCAGCCGGCCGGACCAAGGTCCCTGAATCCAATAAACGTCGGTTTTTATCATTGGTTACCTGTTGGGTTATTTTGTAGGAATAATCGCAATTGGGTAAATGGTGGAATCTCGACATGAATCGGAGCGGTACCAACGTCTGGAAACCATCGCGCCTGGAAATCGCGGCGGCACATGGCATGAAAGTCCGGGACGTCATTGCTCCGCGTTTGCAAATCCTATTCTGTGGCATCAACCCCGGCCTGTACTCCGGGGCCGTCGGTCATCATTTCGCCCGGCCGGGCAATCGATTTTGGCCGGCGCTTTATGCGGCCGGCTTTACGGATCATCTTCTTAGCCCGTTTGAAGAGCGCGAGCTGCTTAAACTGCGACTGGGTATTACCAATATTGCCGACCGGTCCACGGCCGGCGCAGCGGAGTTAACGGTCGAGGAGTTGCGGTCCGGAGCGCAGCGCCTGAAGCGGAAGATCCGCAAATTTCGGCCTCGCTGGGTGGCTTTTTTGGGGATCACCGCGTACCGGATCGCCTTCGATCGCAAAAAAGCCGTCTTGGGCCAGCAGGAGGGCCGGCTTGGTACAGCCGGTGTTTGGATATTGCCCAACCCCAGCGGGCTGAACGCACATTTTCAACTGGCGCAATTGGCGGGCGCGTTTCGCGATTTACGGCGCGCGATTTCCTGAGCCCATGCTTCACGCGGTGGATGCCGACTGCCGATCTTCCCCACGCCAACTCCGCAAGGTCAAGATGGTATACAAAACGCCAAAGCCCCATTGCGCGGTGCTGATCCATAAGTACCAGCGGTGTTCCCGGTGAAAGGTCTTGGAGTCCAGAAGTTCCAGGTTTTGGGAGTCAAAAAGTTGATCCAAACGGGGATACAACCACAAGAGGACTCCCATGCTCACGACCATGGCACACCAGGAAAACCATCGCCATTGCCGCCGGCGCAGCAGTGGATCCCGGGAAACCGCCGCATCCCACGCCAACACCAGTAGCGTGAAGACGCCGGTAAGATTCAAATAATAGGCCACTTCGCGAGTAATCAACCCTTGCCGAATATGGGATTGGAGAACGCTCTGGCCGATGGGCACCACCACGGCGGCATAGAACGTAAATCCTCCCTGCCAGAACATGAGGACGGCCAAAACAAGCAGGCGGCGGATGAGTGTCATCATCGTCAATCTCGGAACTCTAACTCCATTTATACACCAGGCCGGAACCATTTGCGCAGCCATCCTCTCGCGGAGCGAGAGGGGTACTAGATTGTTACGGATCCCTTGACTCTTCGTGCCGTCTTGCCGATCATGACGATGCTTGCGGTGATTTTTTCTTGTTAGCGAGGTTGGCAATGATGAAATACGTGCTGGCGGTTGAGAGCGTGATCGGAACAGGGCTGCTGCTGTTTGCTCTGGGTTGCGGGAGTAAGGCTACCCTAGTCAACGATCCGGATCCCACCAAAACTGCCCAAAAGAAGGTGGAGGCTTTCAAACGGATTGCCGACGAGGTCGCCAGGGACCCTAACGCGATCGCGGTGGCCGGCGCACTCGAGGAATACACCATCTTGCCCTTTGATGCCCAGAACTCGCCGAAGGAAGCGGAAGAGATCCTGCAAATCTATAAGCAGCGGATCGAAGGCAAGGGTGGGAAATACGCCAAGGACATCGAGAACGTCATTGCCGCGGTGCGGGCAGGTCTAAAACGGGCCACGAAAGGTTGAACAATTTCAATCAGGGCAATTCGAAGGTTTGGCCGTCGGCGCGGGCGCCCAAACGTTTCCAGGCGTCGAGACTGACGCCGTTGGATACGAACCGGACCGAACCATCACACAATCCCACGTTGACGCCGCCGGTGTGATAACTGCGCGCGGCCAGGTGAACAGCGCTCAGATCGGTGCAATCGCCGCCTTGATAGTTTGGGGGAACGGTGTGGGAGTAAAAGCTCGTGAATGCAAAGCTGCGGTAGTATTGAAGGCCGGCGTAAGCGTACGATGTTCCCGAGGTGCTGTTGCAGGCCGCGGGCGGGGCGAGCAAAGCATCGCCAAGCATTTGGCTCACCTGACGGACTTCCTGAGGAAGCGTGGGGCTTGAAGTAGTCGTGCTGCCGCCGGCCAGGGTGCCCCGGCGGATTTCCGCGAACATTGCGGTGTTGCTGGTGCCGTCGGCAATATCCGCGATTTTGACTGCGCCGGACTTGTTGCCGTTGTTCCATTGCGTATTGGTGAATTCGACGTAGAAGATGCCTCCGACGTCGCCGTTTTTGTTGGTTGGGCTGGCGGTTGCGCCGATATTGGCAAAATAGTTGGACCGGCCATACGGCTGACCGGTGGGTTGGTAGGCCGCGGAAGAAGTTTCCGAAGGGCAAATGAAAATCGGCACATCCTGATAGCGGGCCAGCGGATGACTCGGCGGCGCCGGTGGCGAAGTTGCCGAATTCACATCGTAGCGAAAATCAAACTGGTTGTATTTGTTGGCCTGTTCGACATAGGGAAGAATCAGGGCCTGGGGCGACGGCCGTTGGGTTCCGGAGGAAGGGTAACCGGAAGGCAATACCGGGAGCACCCCCGCGCCGGGTGGGAATGAAAGGTTGGCCGATTCATAATTGTGGGCGGCCAGGACCATCTGCTTCAGATTGTTCTGGCACTTCATGCGATTGGCCGCCTCGCGTACCTTTTGCACGGCGGGCAGCAACAGCGCAATCAGAATGCCGATAATGGCGATGACGACCAGCAACTCGATCAAGGTGAAACCGCGCTGTTTCATCAGACACCCCCTTGGTCACGACAATAATTTATGAAAATCGGCGATGTATTTTATCATGTTTTTCTAATTTCAACACCGCGGGCTTGCAAAAGAGGTGCATTGCGGTACCTGCAATCGATTGGACGTCGTCGTTTAACCCGGAGCCAGCGGCGACGGTGGCGTCGCGCAAAGGTCACGCCGTCGTCACTGGCTCCGGGTTAAACGATCGTTCTCCTGGAACCAGTATCCTTGAGCATTACAATAAAAAACGGTAGGCAAACCGGACGGGAGAATAAGGCATGGAGAATTCGCTCGGCGTTTCCACCAATCCGCATGCCCGGCGGTCAAAAAAACGGCTATTCATCGGCCTGGGATTGGCGTTGCTTTTGGTCCTGGGACTATGGACCTATTTTTACTTTGTGTCGCGCACCGCGGAGCGCCGGCTGCAAGCGACCGTGACCGAACTCGATCAAGCCGAACCCGGCTGGCGGCTCGATGAGCTTGAAGCAAGTCGTAGCAAGGTTCCGGACGAAGCGAATTCTGCGCTGAAGGTACTTGCCATCGGCAAATCGATGCCGGCCAATTGGCCCGGCGCGGACATGAGCAGGAGATTAGAAAACCTGATTCCTCCTCATGCGCTGCATCCGGATCAAGCGCAGGTGCTGAGCGCGGAAATGGACAAGGTCAAATCCGCCCTGGAAGACGCCCGGGCATTAAAAGACTTTCCCGACGGCCGTTTCCCGATTGTTTTGAATCCCAATTGGATCGCCACTTCGTTGCCGCATGTCCAGGAAGTGCCGACTGTGGCATCATTATTGGCTTACGACGCGCTGGCGCGCGCCCTGCGTAACGATCTGGATGGTGCGGTGCAATCGTGTCACGCCGGAATCAATGTGGCCCGATCCATCGGCGATGAACTGTTCCTGATTTCGCAATTGGTGCGGATTGCCTGCCGGGGGATGGCCCTCGCCCGACTGGAATATGTACTCGGCCAGGGTCAGGCCTCTGCCAAGGTACTGGAGGATCTGCAACGCCTCCTCGAGAAGGAAGAAGCGGAGCCCATCTTTTTATTTGCCGTTCGCGGCGAGCGCGCCGGCGCTCATCAATTGATGGTCACGCTCAAGGAAGGGAAAGTTACGGTGGGCCAACTGGTGGGAACGCCCGTACCCTTGGGCAATATCCAGATCGGCCCCTTCAAGCTAGGGGAATTCCTGTTATCCCTGAAGATGGGCCCGGTCGCCGATCAACACAATGCCTTGCTGAAATACATGACGGAAGCAGTTGCCATTGCGCGAAAACCGCTGGAAGACCAAAACGCGCTGTTTGAACAACTGGAAGCCAGCAGCCCGAATTGCGAGGTGCTGGTTCAATTGCTGGTGCCGGCCCTGAGAAAAATAAGCGAAGCAGACCGGCGCAGTGCTGCCCACCTGCGCTGTGCCATCGTGATGTTGGCGGCGGAACGCTACCGCCTGGCTCATCAGCGTTGGCCCAAATCGCTCGACCAGATGGTGCCGGATTTCCTGACAAAAATACCGCTGGACCCGTTCGATAAGAAGCTCCTGCGGTTAAAACATTTGGCGGATGGAATCATGATTTATGCCGTCGGTCCGGACGGCAAAGACGATGGCGGCAAGCTTGATCGCAGCAGCCCCGCAGCACCGGGAACGGATATTGGCTATCGGCTCTGGGATCCCCGAGATCGCCGGCAGAAACCCCTGGAGCCTCCGAAAGAGACTACGCCTGATCCTGGTGAGGAGCAACGGGATCAGTAGTTCGTTCTTGTTCCGGACTCGAATGCCCAGCCGGTGTTTTCTTGACAAACCCCGATTGCAGAATGTACGGTTCCAGCTCGGTGCCCGGCATAAGCCACAGGAGGAGCGGCGTGGTCATGAAAGTGGTCAAAAGCGCCATGAGCACCAGCATGCAAAACACGCTTTTGGGTATGACGCCAAGTTCGTAGCCGAGATTGATCACGATCAATTCCATCAATGCCCGGCAATTCATCATCGAACCGATGCAGGCGGCCTCCCGGCCCGAGAAGCCGCTGAGCCGGGCTGCCAGGCTGCAACCTCCGAACTTACCCACGATCGCCGCCGCCGACACCAGGCCGCACAGCAGCCACAGGCGGCCGGATTCGAGCGTCCCCACATCGGTGCGCAGGCCGGTGTAGGTAAAGAAGATGGGCAGGAAAAAGGCGCTCATGAAGTCGCGCATGCGACGGCTCACGGCTTGCCGAAATTCGTGCGCGTCCGATAGGCACGCTCCCAGGAAGAACGCGCCGAAGATGGCGAAGATCCCGATCAGGCTTGTCGCGATTGCGCAAGCGAAAATGACGGCGATCAGGATGGCCAGGTGGTTGAGACTGATCTCGCCGTCGCCGCGGCGGAGGGCATGCCGGGTCCAGCGCTGCAGCACCGGCCGGCCGACAAACACCAGCGCCAGCGCGAAGCCGACAGTCTCGGCGAGCATGCGCAGCGTATTTGCCGGGTGGAACTGGGCGCGGACGATCGCGGCGACGGTAGTGAGGAGGATCCAGCCGCTCGCGTCATCGACTGCGGCGGCCGAGATCGTGATGGCTCCCAGGCGCGTCCGCGTGATGCCCAGCTCCATCATCATCCGGCCGAGAATTGGAATAGCAGTAATCGAAAGAGCCGTTCCGACAAATAGGGTGAACCCGAGGTCCGACTTGACTACACCGATATGAGGGAACAAGGCGAAGGCCAACCCGAAGCCGAGTGCGAACGGCAAGGCGACGCCCGAGATCGAGATCGCAACCGCCGCTTTCCCGTGGTACCGCAAATGCCCGAAGTCGAATTCCAGGCCGATGAGGAATAGCAAAAAAATCAACCCGAGCTGAGCCAGCGTCGTCAGGATCCAGTCAAACAGTTCTTTGGATGCTTCGGGAGTCATCCCCGGGATGGCGGGATGAAAAAGGCCGGCGAAAAACTCCGGGAAGAAATGGCCCAGGACCGATGGGCCAAGGACAAGCCCCGCCGCAATCTCCCCGACAACGCCCGGCTGCCGGATCTTGCGGAACAGGACGGCAAACAGGCGCGCGACCAGGACAATAAAGCCAAGCTGCAAGAGCAGGGGCAACAGAACCGCTTCGACCGAAGTGCGTTGACCGTTTTCGACCGATGCGAGTAACAGAGTGTGCCTGATCATGGTGATAGCAAATTATGACTCGGCAAGACGAGTGTGTCCAGGCGCTTCGGGATGCCGCATTGCTGCCTCGCAGTTTTGCATTTTGCATTTGCCGTCTTATTTTTCGGCCGTTTCGTTGACAACTCGATGTCTACTCAAGTCTTGGCTTTTGCCCCGAAGGCACTGACAGATGGCCAATCTCCCTTTGGGCGCCTGTGCCTTTGGACGACCCTTCGGGACCGATTTTTGTCACGTTCCGATCAAAAAAACTGCTTCGAAAGGGAAAGTGCGCGGTCTATGGGCCTGCGCATCCCAAGGACATCGCCGCCAGCCGATTGCCATGGTACCGCCGGCTCGAGCGGAGTCCAAACTCAGTCCTGAGTACTCAGTACTCGGTACCGCGTGGCCAGTACTCAGTACTCGACACTCTCAACCCCGAGAACTCCACCGCGTCGTTGCATCATCGCCCGCAACGACGATCCAATGACAACTGAGTACTACCCACCAACTCCCAATGACTCTTGACCACCCGATCCATGACTTTTGCCGACGTCGTTGCGTCGTTGCACTCACCCCGGCCCGGCTGCATTGCGTGCATTGCACGCATTGCACGCAACGACCGCAATGACTGCAACGACCCTGAGTACTCGGTACTGCGTACTCGGCACTCCTCGACGGCACTTCGCGACATCTTTTTGTCATTCCTGAACATGGTCCCAACACGGGGCCACTCCCGGTGGGACCTTCTCAATATGCCGTGCATTGGATGGACACGGACGAGGCCGATACTTATAATGGCGGTCATCTTTTATCTGGAATGCGGTCCTTGGGAGGGTGTTACCGGTGCCGTCGTCAGGTTCGGTCAGCCACTGGATCGGCCAGCTCAAGACGGGCGAGCATGCCGCCGCCCAGGAACTCTGGGATCGCTATTTCCTGCGGCTGGTCGGGCTGGCCCACAAAATGCTCCAGGGCGCGTCGCGGCGCGCGGCGGACGAGGAGGATGTGGCGCTGAGCACGTTCGCGAGCCTGTGCCGGGGCGCCGAGCGCGGTCAGTTCCCGCGGTTGCTCGACCGCCAGGATCTATGGCAGCTACTGCTCGTCAGGCGACGGCACTGACCAACACCAGCGCCGCAGCGGCCGGGCAGCGCTGGGCCCAACGCCACGCCCGTTCCCACGCGCTCACCCGCCGGGCCTGGATCGGTTCACCGTCCAGCCAGCGGCCCAGGTCGCCGGCCATTGCCTGGGCCGTGGCATAGCGGCCGCCCGGGTCCTTGGACAGCGCTGGCGTCGGGGTGGCATCGTGAATTTCATAGTAGGCTCCTGTCTGAACATGGGTACCAAGGGGTTACATATCGCTGAATGTGTCCACCAGGCTGTTATGGTTGGGGTCGCTGTCGCCAACGCCCGCTATTAGCTAACTGCACAAATCGCAAGGAAACCCGCCACACGCCCTGAAAAAATCCAGCCGTTCCTCGCGCCGGATGGGGAGCTTGCTCGGAATTTCAAAAATATAATGCGAAGGGGTCGGCCGGTGCGAGGCACTTTCTATATGGAAGGACAATGACATGCCGATGCGAGATACGGGCAGGGCTGAGGCCGATGTGGCGAGCGCCGGCGGTGCCGATAGCCTCGCGGACGCGGTATTGCTGGAACGCTATACGTCCCGGCGCGAGGAGGCGGCCTTTGCGGCGCTCGTGCGGCGGCACGGTCCGCTCGTGCTGAGCGTCTGCCGGCGCGTACTCTATCACGAACACGATGCCGAAGACGCTTTCCAGGCCGTCTTCTGTGTCTTGGCCCGCAAGGCGGGATCGATCAGCAAGCGCAGCTCAATCGGTGCCTGGTTGCACGCCGTCACTTACCGAATTGCCCGGAAAGCCTTGGCGCAGAGGAGCCGACGACCTATGTCTGGAACGAATCTTCCGGAACTCGCGGCCGTGGAGGATTCACCGGAATGGGCCTGGCGGGAGCTTCGGACTGTGCTCGACGAGGAAGTGAACCGTTTGCCGGACACTTGTCGCCGGGCCTTTGTGCTTTGCTACCTGCAGGGAAAGACCAACGAACAGGCGGCGGTTGAACTGGGCTGTCCCCTTGGAACGGTATTGTCCCGTCTGGCCCGGGCGCGGGAATGCCTTCGTGTCCGGCTCACTCGCCGTGGGTTGGCCCTGTCCGCCGGGGCACTGGCCACCACGCTCGCCGGCCGGGCGACCGCCGAAGCAGTGCGGACGGAATTGGCGGAGGCTGCCATCCAGGCGGGAGTTCGATACGCAGCCGGCCAGGTGGTCGCCGCCTGCGTCGCCTCGCTGGCTGACTGGTTCCTGAGAGCCATTCTTTGGACGCGCTTGACTAACGCCTTTGGGCTCGCGTCGGCCGTGGGGATGGCGGTTGTGGTTATGATCTGGTGGTTTGCAAGGGGCGGAGTGCCGGCCCCTTCCCCACAGACGGATCTGCAAAAGCTCCAGGGGAGTTGGCAGATCCTCCGCGTAGAGAAGGTTGGCTTAGCTCCAGAGGAAGCTTTGGTATCGCGGCTTGTCTTCATAGGCAACCAATGGCACATGGTGGTCGCGGGCACGCAGCTGCCGTCTGTGCGATTCGAGCTCGACGCATCCCACGAGCCCAAAGCGATTGACTTTGCCCTGCAGTCGGGAAAGGTTTTACGAGCCATCTATCACTTGGATGGTGATTCCTTGCAGCTGTGTCTGGACTATGACATGGCCGGCGCAGGCGGCAAGCGGCCTGTGACCTTCCACCCAGAGCCCGGTGGTGCCTTGTGGACGCTGCGGCGCGAGCCGCCCGGGCCGAGCGGCCCCTGACAGACTCCCAATCGCACTGCCAATCGCGTGCGGGTGCGAGCGCAAGTTGCCGAGAATGATCTTTGGCGATCGCAAACGGGTTTTCTGTTTGGGGCGCAGACGTTCTGCGCCTTGCGCAGATGTGTTTTCAACAGGAGATGATTCCATGGCTATGGCTGCCCTGTTTCACTTGCTTGCCCATCTACGCCGATATGCATCTCAAGGTCGGAGCAAAGGGAAGCCGTGCAGACGCCTGCGCCAAGGTGCAATGGCCGGAGGGTTGTCCCTGGAAATCCTGGAAACGCGAGTTGTGCCGAGCTTCGTGGCCCCGCGCTCCTTCGACGTGGGGAATAACGCCCAGTCTGTGGCGGTGGGGGACTTCGATGGCGACGGCACTTTGGACCTCGCCGTGGCCAACTTTGGCGGTAACACCGGCGTCAGCGTGCTCCTGGGGAATGGCGACGGCACGTTTCGGCCCGCGCGCAATTTCGCCGCTGGGACAAACCCAATCTCGATCGCCGTGGGGGACTTTTGTGCCGACGGAAAACTCGATCTGGCGGTGGCAGACAATGCTTTCCTTGGTGGAACACCCGGTGTGAGTATCTTGATGGGCAACGGCGACGGCACGTTCCAGCCTCCTCGTACGTACTTCGCCGGGACAAACCCCAGTTCGGTCACCGTGGGAGACTTCCGAGGCAACGGCATCCTTGACCTTGCCGTGACCGACGAGACCACCAACATGGTCGGCGTCCTGTTGGGTAACCGCGACGGCACTTTCCAGCCTGTCCACAGCTCGGCCGTCGGGATGAAACCCGTCTCAGTGGCAGCGGCGGATTTTAAGGGCGACGGCACGCTCGACCTGGTCGTCGCCAACCAGGACAGTGCCAACGTCAGCGTGCTATTGGGCAATGGCGATGGCACGTTCCAGGCCGCCCGCAACTTCGCCGCCGGCACGAATCCTCATTCGGTGGCTGTAGGGGACTTCACGGGCGACGGCCATCCTGACCTCGCGGTGGCCAACTACAACTTCTCAACGGTCGGTACGGTCAGCGTGCTCTTGGCTAACGGCGACGGCACCTTCCAAGCCCCGGTCAGTTATGTCACGGGCGAACTTTCTCCCGCCGGCGACTATACCGCCTCCGTTGCCGTGGCGGACCTGAAAGGCGACGGCGCTCTCGACCTGATAGTGGCGAACAAATCTTTTGGCGGTCCTGTCTACGTGCTCTTGGGCAACGGCGACGGTACGTTCCAGGCTGCTCACAACTTCACCGCTGGGATCAATGCCTATGGGCTGGCCCTGGGAGACTTCAATGGCGACGGTCATCCTGACCTGGCAGTAACCAACCTTTCCAGCAACCAGGTTACTGTGCTCCTGGGTAACGGTGATGGCAGCTTCCAGGCTGCGCCCAAGGTCGACGCCGGCCTGGTGCCCCGGTCCGTCGCCGTCGGGGACTTCGATGGCGACGGCAACCCCGATCTGGCCGTCGTCGGTGGTAACTCGGACGGCTCGCTTACCGTGCTGTTAGGCAACGGCAATGGCACGTTTCGGCTTGCGGACACTTACGCCGTCGGGCTCAGCCCCTTTTCGGTGACTGTAGGGGACTTCAATGGCGACGGCAACTTAGACCTCGCGGTGAGCCTCGCCAGCGCGAGCAACAACCTCTGTGTGTTGCTGGGCAACGGCGACGGCACCTTTCAGGCGCCCCTCATCTTCGACGCGGGGGGTAGCTCCTGGTCTGTGACAGCGGCGGACTTCAACGGCGATGGCAATTTAGATCTGGTCGTGACCAACTACGGCAGCAACACGATCACCGTGCTCCTGGGAAACGGCGATGGCGGCTTTCAACCCCCTCGCCAGTTTGCAGCGGGCAGGAACCCCTCCTCCGTGGCCGTTGGCGACTTCAACGGCGACGGCAGCTTAGATCTCGCGGTGGCGGACCGGGGAGACATATTCACGGGCGCCGGCGCGGGCGTGAGCATTTTGCTGGGCAATGGCGACGGCAGTTTCCAGGCGCCTCATACTTATGCCGCCGGGAGGGATCCCTGGTCGGTGGTGGTCGGGGACTTTGTTGGCAACGGTGTCTTGGACCTCGCCGTGGCGGACAATGCCACCTATGAGGGAACGCCCGGTGTCAGCGTGCTGTTGGGCAACGGCGATGGCACCTTCCAGGCTGCTCACCTCTTCGCCGCCGGAGTCAGCCCCTTTGGTCTGGCCGTGGGAGACTTCAACAACGACGGAATGCTCGACCTCGCCGTGGCGGGTCATGGCGGCACCCGGGTGCTGCTAGGCAACGGCGACGGCAGCTTTCAATCTCCTAACTTCGCGTACGTCACCGGCTATTCAACGACGGCCGCCATCGGGGATTTCAACGGCGACGGCCTTCCCGGTCTGGCCGTCAGCGGGGCCAGCAGCGTCGTCATTTTGGCAAACGATAGTATCTGGAATGGCGGCCGTGCGGCGGCCGGCGGCGGTCGTTCCCCAGAAACTCTGCCCGGGCGACCACATACCGAACCGGCTTCGCTGGGCCTCTTGGTCGAGGACCTAATGCGGATCGATTACAGCACTACTCTCTGTGTGTTGCCCGCGACGACCGCCCCGATTGTGGAGTGCAGCCGACCACACTTCGGCGTCGATCCGGAAACTGGCGAGATCCGGTCCGCTCGCGCCAGCGTGAGCGCCCGGAATCTGCCAGCGCTGGTCTTGAACCGGCATCGGACGCGTGGAGTGACGCCGTGGCTGATGGATCGTCTCTTCGCCGACCGGAGGGACGGCGATCTCCTTCGGGACGTCTGGTACAACGGCCTCAGCAAACAATGCTAACGGCAAACGGATCGCAGGCATAGTAAGACGTCAGCAAATGCGAAATCACCATTGGTGAAGGTGACGACCCACACGCAGTCGGCCAGGTCTTCGTGAAACAGCGATTAGGGGAATAGTATTCTCTACAGTTTGGTAGTTGATTTGGCACCAGCGTAGCTTGTCGTTAGCCAGTCTTATTCGCCCCGACCGGGGCCCTTGTGCTATTTTCACCCGGGCACCGGATCCCGGTAGATCGGGCCGGAAGGCTCCGGCAGTTCTTGCCGGTAATGATAGGCAGCGCGCTTGAGAATTGTCTCGTCCGACTGGCTTGGGGCGAATTCGACCTCTCGGCGGACCGCCCGGAGCGCCTGCGCGGGCGAGCAACCGACGAGCCGAGCCAGCTTGCGGGTAAGGCGCTCCTCGCGCGAGTTCGCGAAAACGATCGGCGTCGGTCGTCGAGTGAGCAAATACAAGCAAGCCGCTGCGATGACCGATCCAAGAATTGCCCAGGCCATTGCTGCGTCAGGCATGGTACCTGCTGGGAATATCGAACAGCGTCAAAACCATTCTCGATACTACACCGACCCGACTCCAGTGCCAAGGGGGTGTTCCGAAAACTTTGGTCATGGAAGATTTTTGTCGCATTGGGGTTGCCTTTCGATTAATGTCTTTTGATATGGAGCGAGAGTTGGCGACAATGGAGTTAACGTACGACGTCGCTCTCGTTCATATCATCCCCAACTGCGCGCTCTGCCACAGAGCGAAAAATTGCGACAAAGGAGTTAGGAGCCAACGGTGTTTGGATGGGGACCTCTCGGAAGAGGACATCCGGCTTCAGTGTGGCCGAATCCGATTCTTTCACCAAGGTTTCCGGTTTGAGGATCTCATCCGGGAGCGGATCGGGGATCCTATTTGGAGGAACTGCGGCGGAATAGAATGTCACACGGCTCGTCGTCGAGGTCACGAGTTGCGGAGGCGCGGTCCGGGCAAACGGCGCGGCTACCGCGAAAGACTTCAGGATAGCCAAGCCGCCAGCTCCGCCTGACGGTGCGCTCCCGCCGCCACCACCTCCGCCATCCTGCACCACGATCCCGGACTGCATCCCGGTAATGCTCGGATCGGCCGTATCCGTGACCGTCAACGAGAAGGTGCCGAACCGGTTAAACGCCGCCTGGAAGACGTGTACCCCCGCGTCGGCATCGGCGAAGGTGTAATCGCTGGGCAGGTCGGCGTGGTCGTCATCGCTCGTGAAGTGCACCGTGCCGCGATAGCCGGTCGCGATGTTGCCGTATGGGTCGAGGGCCATCACCGTGAAGTCGTGGAACTCCCTCCGGGCGGTGGGCGACGGATAACCGAAGACCACGAGAGTGCTGGCGGCCGCCGGGTTGACCATGATGGTGGCCCCGCCGGCGATACCGCTGACCGTATCGGTGACCGTGATCGTCTGGGCCGGCGCCGCCGTGAACAGCGTCGCCGTGAAGGTGTGCTGGCCGGCGTCGTCCGGCGTGAACGTGTAGGGCGGCGGGAGAGCGGCCGTGACGTCCGAGCTGGCAAAGGTGAGCGTGCCGGTGTAGCCGGTTGCGACATTCCCAAAGCGGTCGCGGGCGGTCACGGTGACCGAGAAGAGCTGGCCGGCCGTGACGCTGGTGGGCGCCGCCACATCGAAGTGGTCAGCCGCTGCCGGGCCGACCTCGATGCCGGACTGCGTGCCGGTGGCGGAGTTCACCGCATCAGTCGCGGTGATCGACTGCCTGCCCGCCGTGAGCAGGGCGGCGGGGAACGTGTGCACGCCGTTATCGGCAGCCGTGAAGCTGTAGTCGAAGGGCAGGAGCGCTTGCATGTCGCTGCTCGTGAAGTGAACCGTGCCGCCATAGCTCTGGACCGTTTCGTCCAACTGGTCCAGGGCTGTTACCGTAAACGTGCCGGGATCGCCAGCGACGGTGGGTGACGGGAAGCCGGCGACGCTGAAGTGCAGCGCGAGCGGGGACACATTCGCCGTGCTGGTCGTCATGGCATCGGGGGCTGTATCGTGCATGATCGTCACCGTGACGGTGAAGTTGCCCGGCTGGGCGTAGTTGTGACTCCCCTGGACTGTGAAAACACCGTTCACCGGGCCGGAGATCAACCCCGCGGACGAGCTGGAGTCGCCCCAGGCGATCGTGGCAGAGTAGTCGCTGACCGGCTCGGGGTCGGCCGGGTCGGTGAACGTGGCCACCGTCTGCATTCGGGAGGCCACGCCGGCGACCGCCTGGACGGTGAAGCCACCCGTGCCCGCCACCGCCAGATCGTTGACCCTCACCCCCTTAATCTGGCCCGCGCTGCCGGCATTGAGGATAACCCGGATTTCGTCCAGCGTCAGGGCCCGGTTGTAGACCTGGGGCTCGTCGATCAGGCCGTTGAAGAACTCCCCGAAATTCGTCGAGCCGATCCGGAAGTTGGCGACGCTGGGGACGTTGTGGCCGGTCGGGGTGTCCATGGCAATGACCTGACCGTCGAGGATGACCCGGCGGGTCGTGCCATCGAACTCCGCCACCGCCAAATGCCAGACGCCGCTGTTGGCAGGGATGGTGGTGAAAGCGTCCAGGTCGTTGGCCCACCAGTAGTGCCGGAAGTTGAGATGGCCCGTGCCGTCGTTTAGCAGCCGAAACGCATTTACCTGGTTGCCGTTCCCATAGTTGCCGTAGCCGATGATCCCTTCGTCGCCGGCGACATTGGGGTTGATCCAGGCCATGAGGGTATAGGTGCCGTTGCCGACCGGGACGTTCGTGCCCGTCGGCAGGTTGACATACTGGCCGTTGCCGTTGAAGCTGAAGGCATTACCCACCTCGCCGGGGGCATAGCCCGCCCCACCGACCAGCGTTCCCGGGTTGGAGCCGGCAAGGTCCGGGGCGGTCGTGGGGTTGTTGCCGTCTCCCGACCACCAGCTGACCAGGCCGGACGGCGGCGCGACAGCGGCGGTGTTCGCGGGGAGCGTCAGTGTGTCGCGGCCGCCGTCGTCGGCGGTCACCGTGACGCGGATCGTCGAGTTGCCCTCTTCCGCGTACCGGTGGCTGGCGCTGAAGGTGAGCACGCCCACGGCGAGCGAAACCGTGGTGTCGGTCGAGCCGTCTCCCCACGTGACCACTGCCGTGTGGGCATGCCCCGCCACCGGATCCGCGAGAGTCCCGTTGACCGTAAGCATGTCGCCTTCGTTGATCACCGAAACGCTCCGGCCGATGCGGGTAATGGCCGGCGCCGGGTTGACAACGATGCCGAACTGGTTGCCGGTGATCCGGTTGGTGGGATCGGTGGCCGTAATGACCGATGTGCCGGGGGTGTTGAGTGTCGCCTGGAAGGTATGCACGCCATTATCGGCCGCCGTGAAGGTGTAGTCGGCGGGCACCATCGCGCCCGCGCTGCTGCTGGTGAAATGCACCGTGCCGCGATAGCCCGGGTTGGGGTTGCCGTTGGCGTCCCTGGCCGTGACCGTAAAGCTCCCCTGCACTCCGGCCCTGATTGGCGAGGGGAAGCCGCCGACCGTGAAGCTGCCGGTCGGCGAGACCAACGCGAACCGGCCAGTCCAGGTGCGGATGTCATAAACCGCCGTGTCCCCGCCTGTCCCGCCGGTAAACCCGACATAACCCCCGTTGGTGCCGATGTGCGCGGCCACGTTCACATCATAGGCGGTGCTGAAGGATGCTCCGGTAACGGTGTCCGTAAGGATTTCGGACAGCGTAATCCCGTCATAGCCAAAAACTGCAGTAAACGGGTGGTTGCTCGACAGGTCGATCCCGGCCGGGGTCATATCCAGCCCAATGTGGGCGGGATCGGAAGGATCTTGGCCGTCCAGGTACAGCCCTGTCGTGCTGTGGAGGCTGCCATGAGACCAGAAATCGAACTTGACCGCCACACTCCTGGCGATCCCGATCGACCCCATGCCGCCGCCGGCGCCGCCCAGCGCCGCCGGGCTATTCCCCTGGATGATGAACGTGAGTCCGTCGCCGGTGCCGAGAGCCCTCAGATTTTGGAAGGTGAACGTAGTACTGAAATTGGCAAAGGGCACTGGGGCCTGGGTGAAGATGCTGCCGGCTTCGTTGTGATCGCCGTCCGCGAGGCGCGCCACCGGGGTAGACAAGGCAGCGGTGTTCCCCGTGACGCTGACGTTATCGAAAGTCGCGGTGTTGATGAGCCCGGTGTTGTGTGCTGTCACATCCAGCCCCACGTAAGCCGTGGTGGCCATCGGGATCGTGACGGGGGCACCGATCTGGATCCAGGTGGTACCGTTGTCCGACCGGAAGCTGGTGAAATTATTGCCGCTGCGCACCAGCCGCACCCACTGGGGACGCGTCAGGTTGCTGACATTGGCGGTATCGGCACTACTGAACGCGTTCCTGTTGATGCGTCGCTCAAATTCCACCGCATCATGCCCCGGCGGGAACAAGTAAGTCGTGGCCTGGGGCGAATTGGAATCCAGGGTCTCCCGGATCATGACGCCCGCCTTCGAGTAGAAATCCGTCGCCTGCGTGGCCGTCACGCGGGCGGTGATCTGGCCGTCGCCCACGAGTGGCCTGTACACGAACTGGAACCCGTCGGCCACGTCCCAAATGTCCGCACCCGATCCGTTCACGGTGTAAGTCCCGCCGCTGAAACTGGCACTGCCGAGCCGTCCCACATTCCCGATGTCCTGATGACCCGCGAAGATGCCGACCGCGCTGGTGTTCGGGACGAACCGTGCCACGCCGTTGGCCTGGAGCTCGCTGGTCGTGGCGAACCCGGCGGCGTGATCCACGGTAACTAAGGCCGTTGGGTTGACGACGACGGTCTGGCTGCCGCTGACCTGGGAGACCGGATCGGTGGCGGTGATCGACTGCGTACCCAGAGTATTCAGGGTGGCCTGGAAGGTGTGGCTGCCGTTATCGTTCGGCTGGAACGCGTAGTCCGCCGGCAGCACCGCGTTGGGGTCGCTGCTGGTGAAGTGCACCAGGCCGCGGTAGCCCGGGAAGATGTTGCCGCCGGTGTCGCGGGCCGTCACCGTGACGTTTCCCGCCACACCAATCGTGGCCGGCGACGGGAACCCGGACGCCAGAAGCGAACCGAGGATCTGGTTGGCGATAGTCACCGCGCTGCCGCCCGCGATGGCGGCCGTGGCCGTATCCGTAACAGTCACGGTCTGGCGACCGAGGGTCCGGAAGGTGACGGTGAAGGTATGCCGGCCGTTGTCCGCAGCGGTGAAGGGGTAGTCGGGCGGCAGCCCGGCCATGGCGTCCGAGCTGGTGAAGTGGACGGTGCCGCGGTAGCCGGGCACGGGGTTGTTGTACGGGTCCTCTGCCGTGACTGTGACATTGACGGGCATCCCCGGGTTAACAAAAGGTAGGGCCGCGCTGACGTCGAGGTGGCTCGTCTGGAGCACTGCCGGAACGACCGACACGTTATCGAACATCGACGTACTGACGGCGTTGGGGTTTGGGCCGTTGTTGTTGGCCGACGAGGCCACCAGCCCCACATAGGTCGTGGGTGCCATCGGGATTGTGACCGGACCGCCGAGCTGGTTGAAGGTGGTGCCGTCCGTCGAGTAAAAGCCAGTGAAGGTGTTGCCCTGGCGCACGACCCGCACCCAGATCGGGAATGGGATGTTGGAGGCGTCGCCGATGTCGGCCGCATTGCCGCCGGTCGCGACCCGGTCCAGGAACTGCACCTGGTTATGGCCTTGAGGCGTCATGGTAACATAAGCGTCGCGCGCGTTGCCGGCCAGCGACTCGCGGATCATGACCCCGGCCTTGGCCCAGAACGTGGTCTCTTGAATGCTCGACATGGACAAGACCCGCGCCGTGATCATCCCGTCCCCGAGCAGCGGCTTGTAGATGAAATGGAAGCCGTCGGCCTGGTTCCAGATGTCTGAGCCGGCGCCGGAGTCGGTGTAGACCGCGCCGCCGGCGAAGCTGGCGCTGCCCGGGACGGCGGGATCGCCTGGCGTGCCCACATCCTGGTCCTGCGTCAGGATCGGGCCGGGTAGCCCGGTCTGGAGGCGGTTGGAGTAGGGCGAATTGCCGTTGGTGTTGTAGGCCCGCACGCGATAGTAGTACGTCCCGGGGGAAAGCCCTAGGTCATTGAAGCTCGTAGTCGGGCTCGTGCCGATTTCGGTGAAGGTGGTCCCGTCTATTGACCGCTCGATCCGGAACCCCTGTTCGTTGGTAGAGTTGGCATCCCAGGCCAGGTCGGTCTCCGACGCAGTGGCGGATGCCACGCGCAGCTTGCTCGGCGCCCCGGGGAGAGGAGCTTGGGAGTCGAATCTCCAGTTGACAATGTCCTGGAGCTCCCAAAAACCACTCTCCCCACCGCCCGACCCGGTGGCCCCGGTGAAGCCCACATAGGCGGTATCGCTGCCGATAACCTGCGGTATGTTGACCGCGAAGGAAGTGGCGAAGGTCAACATCCTCGGCACGTCCACGATCTGCACCGAGAGGGTGGTGCCGTCGTACATCAGAGTGATATCCTTTTGGTCCTGACTGTTGAGCAGGACACCGCTGGAAGTCGTATCGACGCCGCCGGCAGGGTTGGCCCCGTTGAGGACGAGACCGGTCGAGGAGCTGGACGGGTCGCCGGGGTGCTGGAAGGTGCTGAACTTTACGGCTACGCTGTGGCCGATCCCCTGATAGCCCAGCCCGCCGCGCCCCTGTCCCAGCGCCGCCGGCGAATTGGCCTGGAGGACAAAGGCAACGCCGTCAGCATAATTGGGTTGCGTCCCCTCGTGAATCCGCAGCTGGAACGTGGTGCTGAAGCGGGCTGTCGTTACACGGGTGTTGGAGAAAGCGCTCGCCGTCTGGGTCGGTGCGCTCGTGAGCCGGACAGTGGTTTCGGCGAATTGCGTACTACCGTTGGGAGTTAGATCGGCGGTATTGCTAAACCCGGCCATATGGTCGATCGTCGCTCCGACCGAGGCGCCCTGGACATTGGACAGAGAGTCCGCGGCGGGATTTATGTTGAAGGCATGGATGCGGTAGGCGTAGATCCCCGGCGTCAGGCCGGTGTCGGTATAGTTCGTCTGGAAAGCAGGGACGGTCGCCACCGGGGAAAAGGCGCCACCTCCGACGGAGCGCTCGATGTCGTAGTGATTGTTGGCCACGGCGGCCCAAGCGAGGTTGACCGACGAGGCGCCGGCGCCCGTTACCGTGAGCACGGACGAGGCAATCGGCACGAGGACGTTGACGGTGTTGGAAGGAGCAGAGTCGCCCACCTGGTTCGTCGCCGCCACCTGGTAAAAATAGTGCTGGCCGATGACAAACGGACCTGTGTCGGTAAACAAGGTCGCATCGCGCGCCACGGTGGTGTAAAGAGTGAAGTTGGTGCCGTCCGTGGAGCGGAAGATCTTGATCCCGGTTGGCGCGGCTCCCACGGTCGGGGCGGGGTTGGTCCAGGTCAACTGGATCTGCGGCCCCTGGGGTCCCGAGCCCAACGTGCCGACCAGGTTCGAGCGCAGTGGCGGTATAGCCGTGGCGGCGGGAAAGAGCCCGTACACGGCAAAATTCGCGAACGTGCCGACCAGGACGCGGCCGTTGCTCACGGCCAGCGTCGTAAACTTGTTCCCGTGGTCCGAGACATCTTGATCGCGTTGGCCGGTCTGACTGCTGTCATACAGTTCCGTGGCCAGGTTGGTGCTCGGAAAGGCGCGCAGGATGGCCGGGCTATTGGGTTGTTGACCGAGCCCGTGGGCGTCCACCTGCAATTCCCAGGTGATGGCGTTGGTCGGGCTGATCGGGTTGGCGATGCCGTTGGCCGAGACCACTGGCTGCGTGCCCGGGAATTGGGAATTGAAGTTCGACCTCAGGATGTTGACGTCGTCGATGTGGCCGTTGCTGATGACATAGCCTTTCAAGACATCATCGGTGCCATGATAGTAGATGATGCCGCTCCCGCTGCCGGGGGTACCGTTTCCGCCATTGACTTGGAAGAAGGCCGCATTGCCCCACACCCCCCTCTGGCCGGCCGTCACCGTCTGCACCACGAGGTCGGGGCCAATTGGTGGGTTGTTGAGCCTGCCCATGTTCTCGCGATCGATGAGGTAGAGCTTGCCCGATTTTCCCAATTCGACCATTAAGTGCGGGTGGGCTGCGCTCCCCACGAAGTCGGGCAGTAGCATGGCCCCGCCGGAGCCGAGGTCGGCGTCCTGGATATCGAGCTGTTGCCACTCAAACGGAGTGAACCAGTCGGCCACGGTCAATTGGGTGCCGTTCGGAGTCAACTTGAGTACCGATTCGGAATAGTTGCCGTGGGCGGGATCGTAGGCGTTGTTCCCAAAGCCATTGCCTTCCGCGAAGTAGATGTTGCCCTGGAGGTCGACCGAGAGACCGCCGCCGCTTTGCCAGATGCCGGCCCCGCCGGCGTTGGGTGTGGTGTTAAACCAGCGGACCGGCTGCAAGGTAGTGGCATTGAAACCGATGACCCAGCCGTGATACGGCCGGAAGTCAGCTTGCGAAGCCCACGCGACGTAGACCACACCGCCCGCCAGCTGCAAGGCGGGGCGCTGCATTTGCCGCCCCGCGTTGAAGCGGACCATCCCGTCCGGGCCGGCGCCATCGCCCGTGCCGGGCACAACAATGGTCGTCGTATTCGTCCAACCGCCGTCCGGGCCCCCCACGGTGGTATCGCCGATGGTATACGGTCCCCCAAACCTCGCGGCGCCGGTGGCGAGGTCCAGTGCATAGAGCTTTTGCACGTAGTGGGTTACAGGCTGACCGCCTTGCGTGCGCACTTCTTTGGTACGCGCGAGCGCGTATAGCGTGTTGGTGCTGCCGTCGATGACCGGCGTCCCGGTGATGCCGATCTCCGGTACGATGTCCGGGTTGCCGAGTTCCGAGGCAGGGATCGTGGTGATGCCGTGGGCCGGGTCGATAAAGCTGGTCTGCCAGAGCTGGCTGACAGTGACCCCGAGCGTCGGGCTGTCGACGAGATCAAAGGCGTAGACACTGTCGTGCTCGGTGGCGACAAAGGCAATGTTGTGCGGCGTGCCGCCGATCATCAGGTTGGCCTTGTACAGCGGCTGCGCGTAGATCGGCCCGTCGACCGGCTGCGAAACCAGTTTACCAAAACTGGTTGGATTAACGTTGGCAAGGGTCAACGTCTCTTCTTGCAGGTTTTGCGCGTTGAGAAACAGGTTGTTGTGGAAACTCAACACGTCCGCGTTCGCCGGCGCCAGACGCGTCTCGAGCCTTTCCACAAGAGGTCGGTAAGTGCGGCGGAGGCACCGGGCGGCCCGGCGCGGGCGACGGGGCGGCGAGGTCATGTTCCGTCTCATGGTTCTCGATCCTTTGTGTGAAGTGTGTATTGAGGCCCGCACTGAGGTCCGGACCACGATCCGCGAATCTAAACGCCGAGTGCGCAGATCCAGGGCTCAGCGCATACGGGTCTGGCGATAATCTCAGGCGCGCCTGGGCGACGACCGTCGCCCTTCAAGTGAGACGCCGATCAAGACTAAGCTAAGTTGCCGGGCCGGCTGAAGAAAGCCCATCCTTCCGTAGCGCTGACACCGGCCCCGTTTACTTCAGCGCACCGACAGGCAGCCACCCCTCGTCCCTGCCCCGACAAGGGCGGCCCGGCCGGCACCAAAACTTTCCCGCAAAGCCGGCTGGACCTTTCAGCGCGCCGTCGAAGCGCAGCATTTCCCTACGCCTGACGGGGGACGACCGGCAAGTGGACGCTTGTATCAATTGGCTCCCGCCCCATGCCAGCGCGCTGGGCCGAATCTTCCTCCCGCGGCTGTCAAGCCCCCGGACAATTTTTTTCGCAAGGAGAAAAAGGGACAGTGTGCACAACTCATTCTCTGCGCTGCTGTCGCGGACAAGGCCGGTGCATGCAGGTGCTTAATGGACCGACTTGCAGATGTTCCTGAATGTCTGTTTTGTAGCGGCCCACGCGCTGCCCGTCACGCCAAGTGCACTTCCGGCACAGGCATGATCACTCCGGTCGCTGACCTGCATCCCACGACATCGCTGCGAGAAGCTACCACTGTCCGGTCGAAAGTGTTTTGCCGGCATATCTTGCTTGCTCCAATGTGCGTTGCATGGGAGTCCGTTTTCGTATCTCACCGCGCCGTGAGATACGGACCCGTAGATCGCGCTAAGTTATTGCGCCCGACAGCATTGCGCCCTGAGCCGTGCCCGCGTACGCGCATGAGATACGGCGGACTGCCGTCCACCTCCACCATGGCGCCGGGAATGGAGTAACAAAAGGAGTTACGACGAATTTGAAGAGGCCGGCCGGATGCGACGTATTTTCCCGGAGTGGAATGACGTTGAACTGCAATGTCATGCCGCAATAATGACTTTGCCCCTCACGGAGATCACACGTGCGCACGTTGCTCGGCTTTCTCGCAGCCTTGATGTTGAAATGGACTCTCGCCGCATCGCTCGTCGCGGCACCGCAACAATATGACATCGTTATCTACGGGGGCACATCGGCCGGGGTTGCCGCGGCCGTGCAGGCGGCGCGGATGGGGAAAACCGTTGTACTCATCGAGCCGGGCCGGCATCTCGGCGGCCTTACTTCCGGCGGCCTCGGCTGGACCGATTCCGGCAACAAACAGGTCATCGGCGGCATCGCGCGCGAGTTTTATCAACGCATCAAGAAGCACTACGACAAGGACTCAACCTGGAAATTCGAGCATCGCGAGCAATACCCGCTTTACCGGACCGGCGAAGATGCCATGTGGGCCTTCGAGCCGCACGTCGCCGAACTTGTTTTCCGCGCCTTTCTCGAGGAGCACCGGGTACCGCTCGTCTTCGGCGAACGGCTTGAGCGGGCACCCGGCAAAGGCATGAAGAAGGATGGCCGAAAGCTGACGGCAATCGTCATGGTATCGGGCAAAGAATTTGCGGGAAAAATGTTTATCGATGCGACCTATGAGGGCGATTTGCTCGCTGCCGCTGGAGTGAGCTACACCGTCGGCAGAGAAGCAAATAGCAAGTACGGGGAGACCTTGAACGGCGTGCAAAAGGCGAAGAACGTCCACAACCACCGCTTTGTCGTCAAAGTCGATCCGTTCATCAAGCCGGGAAATCCGAAAAGCGGCCTGTTACCGGGCATTGAACCGGGGCCTTATCCTCCCGACGGCGCCGGCGACCATCGGGTGCAAACGTTCTGCTTCCGCCTGTGCCTCAGCAACGTGGCCGAAAACCGCGTGCCCTTTGCCAAGCCTGCCGATTACGATGAGCTGAAATACGAGCTACTGCTGCGAAATTTCGAAGCCGGCGACTTGCGCATGCCGCTCAAGATCGACCGGATGCCCAACGGTAAAACCGATATCAACAACAATTGCGCGGTCAGCACAGACTATATCGGGCAGAACTACCAATACCCCGAAGCCGGCTACGCGGATCGGGAACGGATTATTCACGAGCACGAGTCTTATCAGAAAGGCCTGATGTGGACGCTTGCCAATCATCCGCGCGTACCGGTCAAGATCCGCGAGGAGATGAAGCCATGGGGCCTGGCGAAGGACGAGTTCACGGACTATGGCAACTGGCCGTACCAGATCTATGTCCGCGAAAGCCGGCGCATGGTGAGTGATTACGTAATCACCGAGCTGGACTGTCGTCGGCAACGGGATACGCCGCAGTCGGTCGGCATGGGCTCGTACAATATGGACTCGCACAATTGCATGCGCTATGTAACCGCAGACGGTTATGTGCAAAACGAGGGAGATATTCAGGTCAGCCCGGGCGGACCCTATCGGATCAGTTACCTCGCCATCGTGCCCAAGGACGGGGAATGTGCCAACCTGCTGGTGCCGGTGTGCCCGTCGAGTTCGCACATTGCCTTTGGCTCGATCCGGATGGAGCCGGTATTCTTGGTCCTGGGCCAATCGGCAGCCACGGCGGCTGCACTGGCGATCGACGATCACGTGGCTGTCCAGAAAGTGGCTTACAGTAAGTTGCAGGATCAGCTGCTCAAGGACAAACAAGTGTTGCAGTTCACGAGCCCAAAGCGTCCGGGGGCGCTAGACGCGAAAAAGTTGTCGGGAATCATCGTGGACGATGATGCGGCCGAGCGCCGGGGATTCGAGGGCCAAAGCAGCGCGGTGCCGCCATTTGTGAACGAGGGTTATCGCCACGACGGCGGCCGCGACCGCGGGCAGCAGTGGGCGCGCTACACCCCGGACTTGCCCAAGACAGGGAAATATGAAGTACGCATGTCGTATTCCCCCCATCGCAACCGGGCGACCAATGTCCCGGTGACCATCGTCCACGCCGATGGGAAAACGACCGTGAAAGTGGACCAGCGGAAGGCCCCGGCAGTCGATGGCGCATTCGTTTCGCTGGGAGTTTTTCGATTCGAGAAGGGCAAGACGGGCTTGGTCGAGATCGGCAACAAGGACGTGGATGGGTATGTGGCAATTGACGCAGTGCAATGGTTGGCAGTGAAAGAATGATGTGGAAGGTCCGGATTTCGAACTATGAAGACCATGTCCGTCGGGGAGGCTCAGAAACAGTTGGCTGAGTTGGTCGGCGCTTTGAAGGATGGACCCGTGTTGCTTCACCGCAAGGGCCTACCATGCGCTGCACTCGTTGGGCTCGACGAACCCTTCGACCACGAAGCTTTTTCGCTGGAAGGCAACGGTCGCGATAGGCAACCGTCTTCGTGCGATCCAGGAGCACGCGCTCTCTTTTTCAAGCGGCCTACCTGAGCCGGAAAGGAACGAAGTACCAATACGAATGCTGCGCCGGCCTGCCATTGTGCCGCACCAGCGGCGGTTGCTCAACGTCAATGACGCGGTGGGCCAGCAGTTTCACCGGTGGAACCTGGATCAAATGCTTCTGCGACAACCGAAGTTGCGGTCTGTGGCAGGATGACGGCGGCTTTGGCTGGGGGCCCTTGCTCTGTGAGCCGTTGTCGCCCAAAGTACTCGGTAAGCATCGGCCCCAACATGGAAGTGACGACTACCAGGACGAGTATTGTATTCAGAACCGCCTCGTCAATCAGCCGAACTCCCTCCGCGTTCTTGGTTTCGAATGCCACGATCGCCGGGGCCAAAGTGGCGGCGACTTGTGGCAGCGATAGCGACCAGATCAGGTGCCCTTGACAGCGGGAATAACCAAAAACTCGTTGGGTCAGACGGGCGGCGAGGAACTTCGCCGCAATCAGGCGGCCCACGATGCCGACAACAAGCCCGATCCTGGCGACAAGGGTTTGCAGAAACACGCCCACGTCAATGAGAAAACCGATGCTCACGAAGAACATGGGAATGAATAACGTATCGCCCAGAAACTCCAGTTGTTCTTTGGCCTCGCTATGCCTCAACGCCCGGTTGATCGCTAGCCCGGCCAGGAACGCTCCGATGATGGGCTCCAGATTGATCACTTCGGCTCCGAAGCCGGCCAGGGCAATTATCAGGAATATGAGAGTGACCTGCCTTTGCTTGGAATCTCCCATTCGTTCGATCAACCACCGTCCAAGGGCGCTCAAGCCGACGAAGACCAACAGAACGTAGGCCATCATTTTGCCAATCTGGACGGCGAACCCAGAGATGGAAAACCCCGAGCTGTGGATCGGCAGGCAGACCGACAGGACCAGCAGTGCGGTAAGGTCGGTGAAGACGGTGCCGCCAATCGTGACGGCCACGGGCTCGTCCGTGACGAGCTTCATTCGCTGCACGATGGGAAAACCGAGCAGTGTGTGCGAAGCGATGAGCGAGCCGATCAGCACCGCGGCCAACCAACCATAGCCGGCCAGCAGGCCGACCCCTATGCCGACGACGAAGGGAATGGAAAAGGTCAGAGAGCCGAAGACCAATGACCGCTTTCCGGTGCGCCGGAACTGGGACAGATCGATCTCCAACCCGGCGAAGAACATCAACAGGAGCTTGCCGATTTCCGCAAAAAACATGGCGACGGGAGCTGCATTGGGGAGGGTGCCAAGCCCGCTGGGACCGAGGGCCACCCCCGCAAGCAACAGTCCCACGCCAGGCGGTATCCGAACCCGACGACAAATGGGAGGTATGAACAAGAATATCGCCATGACGATGGCGAAACGAACGAGCAGGGGTAAATGCACAACCGGTTCTTGCGCGGGGTCCACCATGGGTCGTCATCGGCCAAGCTGTGGTTTTGGGGGGTGGCGCAATCAGGATATTCATTTTAGCAATTCTATTGGCGCAGAGGACTCCCCGGCCATGAGACGGCCAAAGCAGGGCATCGTATGGGCATCGTTTCTTCAATGAGCGCGTGCGGAAGCTCCGTCTCGGGGCATGCAATGTCAGTACCGTACGGACAGCCCCAGACCGACGAAAAAGTCGTCCGCATGGTGGTTCAGACCGAGCCCGGCGCGGCCGTCGAGCTGGAGGCTGGGCGTCACCTTGAAAGTCATGCCGTTGTCAAAGAACGGCTTGGGTCCTGTTGCCGAATCGATCGCTCCGGACGGAATAAGCACATACCATTCGGCAAAAACATCGAGTCGTTTGGTCAGCGACCAGTCGAGAACCAAAGACTGGGCGAGCAGGGTATAGAAATGGTCTGAACCATCGAGTGCCCGGTTGGCCGACAAACTGCCGCTCACGGACAAACTGTCTTTGATGACTTCCCAGCCGAAAATGCCGATTATACCAGGCAGCACTTCTTTCTGCGTTAGAAACGAGCTCCCGGATGGCACGCTCATCTGTAAGATGAGGGCGGTTTCCGGCAGGCACTCGCGCTGTTTCGCCAAACCTAGCTTGATGCCCAGAAGCAGGTCGGTGGCGCCGGTTTGGCTGGAGGACGAACCCGACCCAGCCGTGGTGGTGCTCGCGAAGTTCTGTCCAATGCGGCATTCAAGCCAGTCTGCGAGAATGCCGAAACGCAAACTTGCTTCGGGATAAGTGTGACTGTCCACCGTTACGCCTTGGGCGCGATCGTGAGTAAAAGTGTATCCTGTTTCGAGTTGAATGACGTTTTTGCCCACTGTCGAGCTGCTTGGAGTGAATGTCGGGCGATCGGTTTTGATTGGGCTAACTTCGGAGGTCGATTCAGCCTGCGTCCCTTGAACATCCTGGTCACTCCCCCGATTTTCGCCGGTATTGCCCCCGACCTGCCAGGCCAGCAGTATCGCGGGAGCTTGCTTGCCCGAGCGGGCTTCCTTCGCCGAAGCGGCTGTCGCTTCAGGGTCCTCCCGCCCGGCGCGTTGGGCACCTTGGCCGGTCTCACCGCAATTTGTCTTCGTGGAACCGGCGCAATCAGACGGAAACGCAGAAGGCATGGAAGCGCACCCAACTGAGCCACTGGCAGGAACGAGCAGTGCCAGTAGCAGTGAGCATTTTACGAGAATTCCGGACCGCGCCCGGGACATCATGGCCATCAATTAGCTTAAGTGTGTGCTGAGTCAGCAAGGAGAAAATAATCAGAGTAGGAGATGGAAGTAATATCGACAGAATCGGCCGCAACACTTCATAAAGTTCGTCGGCACCTGTATCTGCCACGCCGTATGGTGCAACCGCCACCAACGCGAACACGCCGCGAAGCGTGCTTCTCGTTTCTTCCATGAGCAAACTAAGACATATCCGATTCCGTGGGGTCGAAGATGTTCGGCAAAAGGCGCGCGGCAGGTGTGAGTATTTTCGCAAACATAGGTTGCCATTTCGAAGCATGGGCGGTTTGATCTTGCGTTTTTGGAACAAACGCAAGACCATCGTAGTCTTCTATTTTTCCAGGTTCCTGAAATACGATTTCGGGGCGCTCAGATGCTGAAAGAAGGTTCTGGAATCAGGAGATCTTTCCAAGTTTGCCAGCAGTCCGAGAATCGACAAAAGAAATACCAATTCCAAAGCCCTGTGCGGCTGACCCACCGGGGGTTGGCGTGTTAACATGGTTGAAACCGTCGGGATTCGCGCCTATTCCTACAATCTGGCTAGAGTCGTTGATTCCGCGGGCATCTCGTAATATCCAATTCGAGCCGGCGGGAGTTTTTCGATTCGAGAAGGGCAAGACGGGTTGCGTCGAGATCGGTAACCAGCACGTGGATGGGTATGTGATTATCGATGCAGTACAGTGGTTGTTGGTGAAAGAATAATGACCATCATCCATGTCGATATGGACGCCTTCTATGCGTCCGTGGAGCAGCGCGATCGCCCCGAACTCCGGGGCAAGCCGCTGATTGTGGGCGGTGTCCAGGGCAGGGGAGTGGTCTGCGCAGCTTCCTACGAAGCTCGGAAGTTTGGCGTCCATAGCGCCATGCCGATCGTCACGGCCCGCCGGCTTTGCCCCCAGGCAATATTTCTTCCCGTTCGGATGTCCCATTATGCGGAGATCAGCCGGCAAATTCGCGAGATCTTCCTGTCCTTCACTCCGCTCGTAGAGCCCTTGAGCCTGGATGAGGCGTTTCTCGACGTGCATGGCTGCGAGGCATTGTTTGGCCCAGCGCCCGCGATCGCCGGTCAAATCAAGCAACGCATCCGCACGGAAACCGGTTTAGTCGCTTCCATTGGCGTGGCCCCGAACAAGTATCTGGCCAAGCTGGCCGGCGACTGCGGCAAGCCGGACGGCCTTGTGGTTCTCGCGCCGGACGAGGTGACTGCGTTCCTGGCGCCCTTGCCGGTGTCCCGCATCTGGGGAATCGGCGCCAAGGGAGAACGCCGGCTCCACAAGTTGGGCATCCATACCATCGGTCAGCTCAGCGCCTTGCCGGAGGCATTTCTGCTCGACCGCTTCGGCGAAGTCGGCCGGCACATCTGGCAGTTGGCCCACGGCCAGGACCACCGCACCGTCGTCCCCGATCGGGATGCCAAATCGATCAGCGCCGAAACGACGTTTGCCCGGGACATTGGCGATCTTGAGATCTTGCGCATCTGGCTGCTTGATTTGGTGGATCATCTCGCCGTGCGGCTGCGCCGGCAAGGATTGTGCGCTCGCACGATCGACGTGAAGATTCGCTCGTCGGATTTCCGAACCCGGACGCGCTCGCGGACTCTGGCAATTGGAACCAATGCGACCGAGGCGATATGGAAAACCGCCGCTGCGTTGCTGGAGCAATGTCTGTCACGGGAAATGTTGCCGCTGCGCCTGCTCGGCGTCGGCGCGACGAAATTGACGCGAGACGCCGGGGCTCAACGGGATCTGTTCGAAAGCATGGATTGCCGGCGCGAGAAGGCCCTGGACGAGACCATTGACACGATCCGCGCTCAATTCGGCACCGGGTCGATTCAGCGCGGCAGCTTGCTCGATCGTCGAGCATCGGGGACGGAAGAGGAACCAGTCTGATTCCGAAGTACATTCGAATTCAACTTGGGCACTATTACTGTAGACCTGCCTGCTCCAATGCGGCTCGCATTTTTAGGAGCTTGTCGGGCGGTAAGGGTGCGATCGGCGAGCGGCTCGGACCGATCGACAGGCCCAGCACCGAAAGAGCAGCTTTCACTCCGCCGGGGGCGGTTCCGAGGGCAAGGGCCAGTCGGATCGGGTTTAACTTGAGCTGGGCGGCCTTGGATGCAGCATGGTCGCCACGTTGAAAGGCGTTGTAAATCTCGGCAACGAGCGCCGGGGCGATATTGGCGGTGGCGGGGACGGCCCCTTTCGCGCCGAAGATCAAGCTGGGATAAATCAACGTATCGCGTCCCATCATCACCGCAAAGCGGTCGGGAACCACACGGATGTATTCCAATGTATTCTGCAAGTCACCGCTGGAATCCTTGACGCCAAGGATGTTGGACAGCTGAGCCAGGCGGGCGACAGTATCGACCTCGATTTTCACTCCCCCACAGGTCGCTGGATTGTTGTACAGAATCACCGGAAGAGAGGTGCTTTCGGCAATGCGCCGATAGTGGTCGTAGATCTCCGATTGATTCGGATTCACGAAGTAAGGAGTGATAACCGAAAGGCCATCGACGCCTTCGCTCTCGGCCATTTTCGTCAGACGAATTGCCTCACGGGTCGACTCCGCCCCCGTGCCGGCAAAGACGGGAACACGTTTGCGGACATGCGCCACGGCAGTGGCAATGACTTCCTGCTTTTCCTTTTCCTCCAGGGCATAGAATTCGCTGTTGGTGCCCAGGACGAACACACCATGGACTCCATGATCGATGAGATAATCCAAGAACGATTTGAGCCGGGGCAGATCCAGATCTTCGTTGGCGTGCATGGGAGTGGCCACGGGTGGAATGATGCCACGAATTTGCATAAAGCACCTTATTTTTGCACGGGAATGTCGCCGGAATAACTGGCCCAGAGGGCATCAACGGGATGCGCCACCCACAAGGAGTCGTTTTCCGCCCGGAGGTGGCGACCGATTTGCATCAGGCAGCCGACGTTGGCGGTGAAAACCGCCTGGGTTTTTGCGGCCAGGATGTTGGCCACTTTCCGCTGGCCCAATTGCGCCGCCATTTCCGGTTGGGATAAATTATAAATTCCGGCGGCCCCGCAGCAGATCTCACTTTCCGCAAGGGGAACCAATTCCAGACCGGGAATCGTGGCCAACAATTGGCGGGGCTGTTTGCGAATCTGTTGCGCGTGGCACAGATGGCAGGGATCATGGTACGTCGCACGGATGGGAATCGGATGTACGGGTTTTATCGGGCCCAGCTCCACGAGAAACTCGCTGATGTCGTGAACTTTGCCCGCCAACTGTTCCGCTGTACGGGCCAAAGGCGTGTCGCGCAACAAATGGCCATAGTCTTTCAGCATGGCGCCGCAACCGGCAGCGTTGACGATGATCGCATCGACTCCATTCATTTGCTCGCCGAGTACGTTGGCAAAGGTTGCACAATTCGCCTCAGCAAATTGCCGGGCTGGAATTTCCTGGCCGGAATGATAATGGATGGCGCCGCAGCAATGTTGGTGGCGGGGCACCAGCACTTCGCAACCGTTGTGCTGCAAGATGCGGACCGTGGCCAAGTTGGTTTCGGGGAAAACCGCGTCGGCGACACATCCGGTAAAGAAGGCTACACGGGCTCGTTTCTTTCTCTGAGCGGGAAGAACTTCCTGGAGTTGCCCATAATGTGGTTTAAGCGGGGGCAACAATTGGTGCATCTGGCGCAATCGTGGCGGCAGCAGGCGAAGTAATTTGCTCTTTTCCAGAAGGCGGTCCAGTTTGACCCATTGCAGCCATCGCATTGGCGCCAGGGCGAACCGTGCGCGCCGCACATATGGAAACAGATGGAAAAGAACGAGGCGCTGAAAACGCGTGAGGCGGCGCGAAGACGGCTCGGTTTGCGCCATTTGAACGCGAAATGGTTCGATCAGCTTGCCGTACTGGACTCCGGAAGGGCAGGCGGATTCGCACGATCGGCAATCCAGGCACAAGTCGAGATGATGGCGGACCTCGGAAGTTAGTTCGGTCCGGCCATCGGTTACGGCCCGCATGAGATAAATCCGGCCGCGCGGACTGTCCATTTCCGTTCCTAGCTCCACGTAAGTCGGGCAGGAGGACAGACACAGTCCACAATGAACACAGTCCAGGAACAATTCATAGTCAATGGCGGCCACGATGTTAAATGCCCTCAACAAATCGGCCGGGATTGAAAATCCCTTGAGGGTCCAAGGTATGTTTCACGCGGCGCATCAACCCGCCATCATTTCGGCTCTTGCCCCAAATGGGTAGGTGTTTTTTCCAGGCCACCGGGCAGCGGTGGATGACTAAATTGCCCGATGGCGGAATCCACGCGTGGATCATTTGAACGAGGTCCCTGGCTGTCTCCAAGTTCAAGTCATGTTCCAGATGCCCGGTGACAATCCCATTGCCGGCGTGCGCTTGCATGGCCAAATCGATGCGCAGGCCGGAAAGCTGCCGGCAAAAATCGGCGGTTCCGCCGGCCGGCAAGTTAGCCTTAAAGATCAACGAACTTTCCGGTCGAAGGGCCAAATCCCCCATTGCTTGATAGATCGGCTGCGAAGTGATCCCAATCCGCGCATCCAACCCGCGCGCATTCTCCGCAGCCAGTTCCTTTGTTAGTTGTTGAATTTGCCAACTCACGTTGTCCCGATTGTCTTCATACCCTACCAATATCAGCCACGCAGCTTCGGGAAGTTGCATTTTTGGCTGATGGTTCAAGTGGCGGACAAAGCCTTCATTGAGGAGATCAATGCAGACCGGGCATGTGCGCGAACCATGCAAAAGGTTAAGAAGCTTTGGCAAGGTCTCCGAATCGGACGGAAGTAACACCAGGGCGCGTTCCTCAGGCATGGGCCGTAATTTGAGCGTCACCTGCGTAATAATTCCAAGGGTTCCCAGGGATCCGACAAATAACTTGCACAAATCGTAGCCGGCCACATTTTTGACGACTCGCCCACCGGCTTTGATTTCCTGGCCCCGGTCATTCACCACCGATATGCCGATGACGTAATCACGCAGCGTTCCGAAGCCATACCGGCGCGGCCCGCTGATGTTACACGCGAGTATACCGCCCAACGTGGCAGAGCACGCCCTCGGAACATCAATGGGTAGGCGCTGGTTTTCCCGTTGGAGAGTATTTTGCAATTGATCGATCGTGATTCCGGCCTGGACGGTTATTGTCATGTCGCGCGTTGGATAATCGATTACTTCGGAGAGATGATCCAGAGTGACGGCCAGGCCAGGATGAGAAGGAGGTAAGCCGCGGTCCAACATGGTTCCGCCGCCGATCGGATAAATAGCCCGATTTTCCACCGCTGCTTGACGCACCAGGTTGCCGATCTCCGCAACGGAGCGAGGTCGATGCATGGCAAGGGGACCGAAGTCATCGATCAGGACACTGGCTTGATCGGCCATAGTTTGCTTCAGGAACTAGCTTACAAGGAGGCTCGTCTTCCCGCCTTGCTCGGTTCGATACACGCTCCGGCGGTAGGAAGCATCTTGAGCGGGCTGCAGCGCCCGTCCGGGTTAAAAACCGAACGTAACCGTTGCATCATAGCAAGGTCTTCGGGGTTGAACAATTTGGGCATGAAGTTGATCTTTTCCACGCCGATGCCATGTTCGCCGGTGACGCTCCCGCCGCATGCGATACATTCGTCGAGAATATCATGGCCGGCTTGCAGGACGCGTTTCACCTGGCCGGGATCGCGTTCGTCGAAAAGAAGGATGGGGTGAATGTTGCCGTCGCCGGCGTGAAAGACATTCGCGACCCGGACCTGGTATTTGTCGCTGATCTTTTGGATGACCCGCAGGATGTGCGGTAATCGCGTTCGCGGAACGACGCCGTCCTGCGTGCAGTAACTCGGGGCCAACCGGCCAACGGCACCAAACGCTTGTTTGCGGCATTTCCATAGCAAGGCACGGTCAGCCTCGCTCTTCGCCCGGCGGACTTCCCGGGCATTGTTCCTTATGGCGATGGCGGCAATGCGTTCGGCATCAGTATCCAAACCGGCATCCAGGCCGTCGACCTCCATGATAAGGGCAGCGCCCGCATCGAGAGGAAATCCAAAATGGAAGGCAGCTTCCACAGCTTGAAGTATCAATCGATCGAGCATCTCCAGTGCCCCGGGAATGATGCCGGCGCCGATGATATCGCTGATGGTGTTTGTGGCATCGTCCACCGTTTCGAAGATGCCCAGCAGGGTGCGGTACGCCTCCGGATTGCGCGAGATGCGGACCCAGATCTTGCTGGCGATGCCGAAAGTACCTTCCGAGCCGACGATCACGCCGGTCAGATCATACCCCGGATTGTCTTCCACCGGGCCGCCGGTCTGGACAACCCGGCCGTCGGGGAGAACGAACTCCAGCCCCAGTACATGATTGACGGTGACGCCGTACTTGAGAGTGTGCGGTCCTCCGGAATTGGTGGCCGTGTTGCCGCCAATTGTGCAAGCCCCCTGGCTGGATGGATCGGGGGCGAAGTGAAATCCGAAAGGCTTCAGATGATTCGATAACCATAAATTCACCACCCCGGGTTCGACCACGGCATAACGATCGCGAATGTTTACTTCCAGGATGCGTTTCATCCGGGTCAAGGCGATCATCACACCACCGCCCACTGGCAGGCAACCGCCGGCGAGGCTGGTTCCCGCTCCGCGCGGCAGAAATGGAACTTGAAATTCATTGCACGCCTGAACAATTCGGGCTATGTCGTCCGTCGAAGTGGGAAAGACTACCACATCCGGTTTGTTTTTTTCGATGGTGAAGCCGTCGCATTCATAGACCAATAGATCGCTCGGGGAGTTCAAAAGCCCCGCGTGGCCGACAATGCTGCGTAAGCGGTCGATCAGAGAGTGGCCGGTGCTGGTTGACATGACAACGTTAAGGAGCCAGGCAATGAAAAATAATGAATCGGAGCATCGCCTTGACCCGGTTCAATCCCCTCAATAGTGAAATCCGCTGCGGCGTATATGGACCATGGGGTGTCCTTCATTGAGAATCTTGCCGGCTACCACCCGGCCTATGAAGAGATCGTGGTCCCCCGCCGAAAACTGGCCCGCGACGACACAGTGTAAATAAGCGATCGCCTCGCTGAGAACGGGCGCGCCCCCGTCGGGCCGATTAACCTCCAATCCGTCGAAGGCGGATTCACCCAATGAAAAGCCGCGGCCGAAATGGACAATCATGTCTGTCTGGCCGTCATCCAGAATGTTGACCGTAAACGGAGAACCCTCGGTCAGCCAGGCAACGATTGCACGATCGCGCCTCAGGGCAAGGCTGATATTGGGCGGCTCGAAACCGCACTGTTGCACCCAGCTCGTCAAGATTCCCGTTTCCGATTGGCCACGCCGGGCAGTCACCACGAAAATGCCGCTCGGGATCCGTCCCAGCGCCGCCGCTAGTTGTTTCTGGGATTCCGATTCAATCATTTTTTCTTGTCCAGCAACTTCTCCACCACCTTGGCGACGTCCTTGTATGTGAACTCATCTTTGAATTGCTTTTCCACTTGACCTTGTTGATTGAACACGTAAACACAGGGCGGTCCTTCGAATTTCAATTTTTCCTGCCAGAATTCGGGCTTCTCATCGAGCAATAAATGCGTGAAACCGGCATTCTGACCTTTGAGGAATTTGAGTAACTTGTCCGTGATGCCACTTTGCTGAGCGTCATCCAGGGCCACGGAGATCGCCGCGAAATTGTTGGATTTGGCGTACTTCTTTTGCATCTCGACCAGATGCGGGAATTCCTTTTTGCAAGTAAGTCAGGTGTCAGACCAGTAATCGACCACTACCACCTTGCCTTGGAATTGTTTGATGATGATTTGGAGGGCGTCGTACTTGACGACTTTGATTTCCACCTTTGTCGATGCCGCTTGGTCGGCAGCGGGCATTAGCCCCGTGCCGAAAAGAACCGGCGCCAAAACGCTCAATTGCGAGGCGCAACGCAATCGCCGCATGATACTCCTCCGTTAGAGTTGCGAACCGCACTTTGGGGCGAGGTTATTACATGTCATGGTAATGGAAGAAAAGCATGAAGGCAAAGTCAGGTTTTGGCCGGGAGAGTGATTCGGTGTACTGTCATAACAATTTTATCGATTCGACCAATTCGCGATGACTCAAGGGAATGCTGGCGGAAAACAAACAATACCCGGCCGGTGTTCCCAAGGCATCGAGAATAATTTGTCGATCATTGGGAATTGCAAAGCCTTTTTCGGCCGGGATATGGCCGGAGATCAGCCAATCCGCATTCACTATTTGCAAAAACCGGGTCACGGTTTCCGGTTTCGTATTGCGACCCCAGACCAGAGAGTAGACATCGCCACCGGGTTGTAATTCTTCCGCCGTTTCCCAATCGCGATATAGTATTCCTGGGTCCCATTTTTCTATGCGCGAGGCAGCTGGCAGACTATGGCTCAAAAACACTCGGTTTGGCGTTATTGCAGCCAAAGGCAGGACCGCAAAAAGCTCCAGGTAGGCCTGGTAGATTTCTGCCGCCCTCTGCTGATAAGCGAATTCCACGCCTTTGCGAAATAAGGCATTTAAGTCTGCCTCGGCCTTGGCAATCCACTGGTTGGACCATTGCGCCAATTCGTGATTTCCCAATAGCAGATGAACGCGGGACGGATATCGGCATTTCAGGGCCGCAACTAAATCCACCAATTGGTGGGATTTATCGCTTTCATCGGGATACCGGTAGGGGCCGTGCACCAGCTCTTGTAAAACGAGATGGCGGTGCGGAAACCGTTCCAAGTCCGCAACCAAAAGAAGCCGGCGAAAATTCTCCAGATTACCGTGCAAGTCCCCGGCCACCAAAACTTCCTCAGCAATTTCCAAGGAGATCATTCTTCCAGTACGGCCCGGAGTTGCAAGGAAGACAGCTCGTGCTTGATGAAGAGTTTGCAAAAGTCTGTCGACATTCGGCATGATTTTATTGTAGAACTCGGCGATTATGGCAAAAGAATCCGCTCCTACCGATTATCCGAAGCATCAACCGATTTTCACCCTTGCCTTGCGTTGCTGATTTGTCGAAAATTCTAATAGAGCATTGAATACCGCGATGGATAAGCTATGCAGGCCGCGGAAAGTAAAACGGATGGGCAAAGAAGGGAGGGACCGGGAAAAAAACGGCCAAATCGGCGCAAAGGTGCTATTTTAGATTGAGGTGGACCGAATTACGCCCGCGATTGCCACCCAATTGTCCACAGGATAAGAATTGGATTCGGTTCTGAACCCACGCTTTCCAAGGTCTCACCGTGAACGCAACGAGACCCCGACATGGACCTCGCTAGAAACCTCAAGATTGAAAGTGTTTCGCGCTTGAACCCCACCCCGCCCTTGCAAGTAGGTCCCGGGCAGACGGTCGCGGAAGTAGTGACACTCATGCGTCAGGAGAAGGTCGGTTGCCTGCTCGTATGCGAGGCAGGTAGAATCCTTGGCATCTTCACGGAACGTGACCTGATGAAGCGCGTCTTGGCCTGTGGGAAACCTCTGAGCCTCCCCGTCGATGAATTTATGACACCGGATCCGGTCGTGGTCCACCCGAAGGAACCGATCGCCTGTGCGGTTCGTCGAATGGAGGAGGGAGGATACCGGCACTTGCCGGTTGTCGATGATCACGGCCATGCGGTCGGAGTTCTCTCGGTGAAGCAAATTGTCCAGTATTTGGCGGAATTTTATCCCGGGTCGATTTATAACTTGCCGCCGAAACCGGGAGAGGTGCCACAACAGCGTGAAGGGGCCTGACGCCTTTTCCGCCGGAACTATACAGAAGGGTAGTCATGACGGTTCCCAATCCAGTTTTAGGAACATTACCTCCATCGCGAAGACCTATCGAGCAACTTGAATCCGTAACAATCCGCTTCGCAGGAGATTCCGGCGATGGAATGCAACTCGCCGGGACGCAATTTACCAATTCTTCCGCAATTCTTGGCAACGACATTAGTACCCTGCCCGACTTTCCCGCCGAAATCCGCGCCCCGGCAGGAACCCTGGCGGGAGTCTCGGGTTTCCAGGTTCACTTTAGTAGTTTGGACATACACACCCCGGGCGACCGTCTCAATTCGCTGGTGGCCATGAATCCCGCCGCCCTCAAGACCAACCTAAAGGATCTGGAATCCGGCGGAATTCTTATTGTCAACACAGATGCATTTGGAACCGGGGATTTGCACAAGGCAGGTTACAAAACCAATCCGCTGGAAGATGGTTCCCTAAAGGGTTATCGTGTTTTTCGGATTCCGATCAACAAGCTTAATCGCGAAGCGGTGGCGGAGGTCAAGTTAAGTCCCCGGGAAGCGGACCGTTGCAAGAACTTTTTTGCCCTTGGTTTGGTGTACTGGTTGTACGAACGGCCCCTGGAGCCGACTTTGCGTTGGATACGCGATAAGTTCGGCAAGAATCCGGCGGTAATGGAAGCCAATACGCGAACGCTCAAAGCGGGATATAACTATGGGGAAACTACAGAGACTATGCCGGTCCACTACCGGGTTCCCCCGGCCAGCATCAAGCCCGGTACCTATCGCAAAATCACGGGGAATGAGGCGGTGGCCATGGGGATGGTTGCCGCGGCCAATATTGCCAATAAACCGCTGATTTATGCCAGTTATCCCATTACTCCCGCCAGCGATATCCTGCATTACCTGGCTGACCTGAAACGCTACGGGGTAAAAACGATTCAGGCGGAAGATGAAATTGCGGCCATCGGCATGGCGATCGGGGCCGCATTCGGCGGGGCCCTCGGGGTCACGGCAACTAGCGGGCCGGGAATTTGCCTCAAATCCGAAGCCATTGGATTGGCTGTAATCACTGAGTTGCCGGTTATCATCATCGATGTCCAACGCGGTGGGCCGAGTACCGGCCTGCCCACGAAAACCGAACAGGCTGATTTACTTCAGGCAATGTTCGGCCGCAATGGCGAATGCCCCGTCGCCATCGTTGCTCCCTGTTCACCGGCCGATTGCTTCGCCATGATTTTCGAAGCGTTCCGCATCGCCACTCGCTTCATGACTCCGGTTTTCTTCATGTCCGACGGCTACCTGGCGAATGGCGCGGAACCCTGGCTCATACCGAAAGTCGAGGACTTACCCAAAATTCAGGTCAACCATCCGTTGACCCCAAATAGCAATGGCAACGGCGAAGCCCATTTTCTGCCGTACAAACGCGATGAACGTTTGGTGCGCCAATGGGCGCTGCCCGGCACTCCTGGTCTGGAACACCGCATCGGCGGATTGGAAAAAGAAGACGTCACCGGCAATGTCAGTTACGACCCGATCAACCATGAGCATATGATCAAAACCCGGGCCCAAAAAATAGCCAACATTGCTGAGGAAATTCCGGAATTGGCCGTCGCCGGGCCGGCAGAAGGGGACCTGCTCGTGTTGGGCTGGGGCGGTACCTACGGATCGGTCGTAACGGCAGTCCAGCGGGCGCAGCGCAAAGGTTACAAGGTCGCCCAGGCTCATTTCCGCTACCTCAATCCGCTGCCGAAAAACACACCTGAAGTTCTCAAACGTTACAAGAAAATTCTGGTTCCCGAATTGAACCGGGGCCAATTGAGCTGGTTGCTGCGGGCGCTTTATCTGGTGGATGCAGTCGGCCTGAATAAAATCCAGGGCCGGCCCTTCCTGGTAAGCGAGATTGAAGAAAAGATTGACCAAATGCTTTCCAAGTAATTCTTTCGCATTTGGACACGGAATGGAGTAACAAGAACGAATCAACCTTGAAAGAGGATTATCATGGCGACGGCGAGTTCATTGCCGACTCTTACCGCGAAAGACCTGGCCACCGATCAGGAGGTCCGATGGTGTCCCGGCTGCGGGGATTATTCCATCCTGGCGCAGATGAAGAAGGCCCTGGCCGGGCTCGGAATTCCCCGGGAAAACATGGTGTTTATTGCAGGCATCGGTTGTTCCAGCCGGTTTCCGTATTACATGAATACGTACGGTTTTCACACCATTCATGGTCGGGCTCCCACGTTTGCCACAGGTTTGAAGGCATTCCGGCCCGATCTCAGCGTCTGGGTGATTACCGGTGACGGCGACGGTTTATCGATTGGCGGCAATCACCTGATTCACTCCATTCGCCGCAACGTGGACATCAAAATCATCCTCTTCAACAATGAAATCTACGGCCTGACCAAGGGCCAGTATTCGCCGACTTCGCGCCAGGGAACACGCACCAAATCCAGTCCTCTGGGATCGATCGACAATCCCGTTCATCCCCTCTCGATCGCGATCGGAGCGGAAGCCACCTTTGTGGCCCGGACCCTTGATGTGGACATTAATCATTTGACCGGAGTGCTCAAGCGCGCTGCCGATCACAAAGGCACGGCGTTTGTCGAAATCTACCAGAACTGCAAGATTTTCAATGATGGTGTTTTTGAATACGCCACCGACAAGAGCGTAAAAGCCGACAATACATTGTTCCTCGAGCATGGCAAGCCCATGATTTTCGGCAAGGATCGGAACAAGGGCATCCGGCTGCATGGTCTCGACCCGGAAGTGGTGGACCTGGGAAGTGGCATTACCGCCGACGACCTGTTGATCCACGACGAAAGAGCTGAGGAACCGAGCCTGGCTTACTTGCTGAGCCGCATGGTATATCCGCGGTTTCCGGAGTGTGTCGGTGTTTACCGGTGTGTCCGCCGGCCGACATATGAAGAACAACTCGACCAGCAGATTCAGGAAGTCATCCAAAAAAAGGGCCGAGGCAAGCTTGAGGAGCTGTTTACCAGCGATGACACCTGGGTGGTAAAATGATTTGTCCCAACTGTGGTCATTACAACCTTCCGGGCACCGAGGAATGCAGCTGTTGCCTTCAACCCTTAACTCTGTTGGACCTTCCAATCGCGTCGGACCACGTCGAACGCAGCCTGATGGAAGAACCGGTGAAGGCGCTTTGTCCCCGGGAACCGATCACCTTGAGCCCTACCACCACAATTCAGGAAGCTATGCAAACCATGTTAGCGCATGACGTCGGAGCGGTCATTGTTACAGACAAAGACGGCCGACTCATGGGTATTTTCAGCGAGCGCGATCTGATGTCCAAAGTCGCCGGTTTGCAGCCGAACTATGCGCAGTTGCCCATTGCTCAGTTCATGACAACCAATCCGGAAACGGTAGATGCCGAAAGCACCTTGGCCGAGGCCATCAACAAGATGAACGTCGGCGGGTACCGCCACCTTCCGGTGGTCAACAAGGGCCGGCCCACAGGAGTGGTCTCGGTCCGGGATATGCTCCGGCACATCACGCGGCAATGCTGGAACAATTGATACCACTTCTCCTTACTTTGTAGCCAGTTGGCGTTGCAATTCGCCCAGATCGACGGGCTTGGTTAAATGGACGTCAAACCCGGCATCCTGACTGCGCTTACGGTCCTCATCCTGCCCGTAGCCCGAAATGGCGATGAGCCGAAGGGCAGCGGTGGCAGGTTCGCGCCTCAGAGCCCGGGCCACCTCATAGCCGTCCATCTCCGGCAGTCCCAGATCGCACAGCACTACGTCGGGTCGCCAATTTTGAGCCGATTTGACTCCGGCACAACCGGTTGGAGCAACGCTGACTTCATGCCCGTAACGTATCAGCAACGTTTGCAACGTCCGGGCAGTGTCATCGTTGTCTTCGACGATCAATATGCGCCTGGTTTTGATGTCAGAAACTTCCGGCGCGCCGGTGCTGGGAGTTTCCCGGGGTTCCTCGATTAGTGGCAGCCAAAATCCAATTTCCGCACCCCGTCCCAAACCGGCGCTCGACGCCCTCACATTCCCGCCGTGCAGTTCCACCAGACCTTTGACTAGCGCCAAACCCAGGCCCAGGCCGCCGGAATTGCGATCCAGACTTCGATCGGCCTGGGTGAACGTCTCAAATACGTGGGGCAGCATTTCCGGCGCGATGCCAATTCCGGTGTCGCGCACCGTGACCGTCGCCCGTTGGGCTTTGGGATTTCGGGCAACGTGAATGCTTACGCGGTCGCCGTCGTTGGTAAATTTAGCGGCATTTTGTAATAGATTGCTTAATACCTGCGCAAGCCGTATACGATCAGCCTGAACCCAAATCGGATTAGACGGAACTTGCAGCGTAAGGCTCAACCCGTTTTCCTCCAATGCGGAACGATGGTCGTCCGCTGTAGTTTGGACCAGTTCCGCCAGGTCGATTGGTTCCACGTGCAGCACGATTTTGCAGCGCGTGATTCGAAAAACGTCGAGCAGGTCGTCGACAATTCCGGCAAGCTGCTGGACCTGTCTGTCCATGACCGCGCGTGCCTCGATCAAGGCAGGATCTGTCAACGAACTCATATGGAATATCTGCAAGGCATTACGAATGGGTGCCAGGGGATTACGTAGTTCATGCGAGAGCATGGCCAGGAATTCGGTCTTTTGCCGGTCCGCTTCCTGGATGTTGCGATACAGACGAGCGTTTTCAAGAGCGATGGCCGCCCGATGGGTAAGATCTTGAGCAAGGATCAAATCAGGAGTTGCGTAAACCGGTCGGGAAGGACCGGCGGCCAGCGCCAGCGCACCTAGCACTCGACCACGTCCCAACAGCGGAAGAACCATCAACGATTTAATCGCAAAAACAGGGAAGCCTTGACCATTGGATTGGTCCGCCGGCGCTTGAGCCGTGTTCACCGGCGCACCAATGGACAATTCGGCCAGAGTTTCGGATCTTCCGCGAAGCAAGACGCTTTGCATCACTTCCCACACAGGAATCGGCATTTCCGCCGGGTCGCCCAGGGAACGGGTCGCCAGTCCGTTGACGGGATCATTCCATGCCAGGTCGATGGAATTCGTGTCTTGTGGGTCATCGCCAACGACAATAATGCTCAAATCCGCCAGGAAGGGAATGACGACGCGCGTCAAACCCCGAAGAGTGACCTCCAAATTCAGGGAACTGGCCAGAACCGTGCTGGCTTCGGCCAAGAAGGTGGAGCGTCGCGTTGCTTCTTCCGCCGCCGTTCTTGCCGCCTGCTCTCGGGCCAGATTGATGCGCTCCTCGGCATGGCGGTGAACCTCTGCGGTTTTTCTGAAGAGTTCCACGAATACACTAACTTTGGTCCGCAGAATTTCGGGAACGACGGGAGTGAGAATATAGTCGACCGCTCCGAGCGAATACCCGCGGGCGGCCATCATGTCGTCGCTGAAGGCAGTAACAAAAATAATCGGTGTATGTGCGCTTTTCTTGTGTTGGCGGATCAGGTGAGCCGTTTCGAAGCCGTCCAGTTCCGGCATATTGATATCGAGCAGAATGACCGCAAAGTCTTGGTCCAGAAGCCGCCGCAGCGCTTCTCGCCCCGACCGCGCCGTCACGAGATTTTGCCCGAGATCTCCCAGAATAGCTTCCATCGCTAGAAGCTTGTCCGGCCGATCATCGACAATCAGAATGTTCGCGGCGTCTCTGCGAGCCATGATTTACGTACTCGGCAATTCAGCGCACAACGTGGAAGACCATTTGGACAATTTCTCTGTCACGGGCAGATTAGGCAAGCCGCATGCCGTGGTCGTGATTGGGGTCAACAATTGGAGATATGAAGCTGCTTGATGTAGTGAATTCGCTATGCGAAACAGATTGCGCAGACATGGCGCGGGAATTGCTATTTCAAAATCTTTGCGTTTTGAAAAAGACCTAGGGGGTACAATTTTTATCAAGAATGACCGGTAATTCAAGACCGCGTGTATCATAATACAAGGGGATAAATTGCGCATTGGTTTGCCCATGGCTAAGCACAAGACTGCGCACAAACGACCCAAATGTCGTCCCAATCAATACAGCCTGATCGCAATGCAGCTTCCTGCAAGATTTTTGAAGGAGATGCACAATGGCCGAGCTTTTAGATCCAGGCATCCAGGATAAAAGGCTAACCTCCAAGCCGATCCATTGTGGGGAAGCGCCATCGATGCCCCGCAGCATCCTAATTGTTGAGGACAATGAATTGGCATGTAAACAACTCGAAAGGGTGCTCGAGAACGATCCGCTTATCTTGGTAGATTCGGTGAGTGACGGCAACAAGGCTCTGGAGGCGTTGGGCGAGAAAAATTACAGCATCGTTATCACCGATTTGCGGATGCCGGAAATGGACGGCATGGATTTGATTCGCGAGGTGCAAAAGCGGCGCTGGCCGGTAACCGTGATTGTCATCACCGGACATGGCAGCATTGATGAAGCCGTGGAAGCCATTCGGATGGGAGCATACGACTTCCTGACGAAACCTATCGATATCGGCCACCTGAAAATGGTCGTGCAGAGGGCTTTGAAAGAACGGGCCCTGCAAGACGAAGTCGCCTTCTTGCGGACGCAATTGCACGGTTCCTACTCTTTCCACTCGATCATTAGTAAAAATCCGCACATGCATGCAGTTTTCGAACTAATCAATAACCTTTCGCAGACTAATACGACGGTATTGATTGAAGGCGAAACCGGCACCGGCAAGGAAAAGGTGGCTGAGGCGATTCACCAAACTTCCATCAACAGTTCCGGACCGTTTATCGCCGTTAACTGCGCAGCGCTGCCGGAAACGCTTTTGGAAAGTGAACTGTTCGGCCACGAAAAGGGAGCCTTTACCAACGCGATCGGCCAGAGGCGCGGGCGCTTTGAAATGGCCCACGGCGGGGCCATTTTTCTCGACGAAATCGGCGACGTGCCGGCTGCGATGCAGGCCAAGCTCTTGCGCGTGCTGCAGGACCGGCGCTTTGAACGCGTCGGCGGCACCGAAAGCATCGAGGTGGACGTTCGGGTCATTGCCGCGACCAATCGCCCGCTGCAGCGCCTTGTCAAAGAGGGAACGTTCCGACAGGATTTATTCTACCGGTTGAACGTCGTCAAAATCGATTTGCCCCCGCTGCGTGAGAAGATTGAAGACATTCCACTGTTGGCGACGCATTTCGCGGAGAAGTTCGCGCCTCCGGGAGAACCACCGAAGAGGATCGCTCCCCAGGCCATGGAGGTGATGTTGAATTACCACTGGCCGGGCAATATCCGCGAACTCGAAAATGCCATTGAGCGTGCCTGTGTAACTTCGCGGGACAACATGATCCAACTAGAAAACCTGCCGCCGGAATTGTCCGGACCGGCCGCGCCTCAGGTCCCGTTTCACATCAACATTGAGCGCCCTCTGCCGGATTTGGTCAGAGAATCCGTGGGCGCTATTGAAAAACAATACCTGCGCAAAGCTCTGAAGAAAGCCCGGGGCAATGTCGGCCGATGCGCCAAAATCTGCGGCGTCTCGCGACGCAGCATTACCGCAAAACTAGTGGAATACAAACTCGACAAAGCGGCGTTCAAGGAAAAATGATGGTTCCCGCCCACCTTCAAGATCTTCTTCTCATATTTCCGGAAGGGAAACCATGATCCGGAAACCGCTCTGAGGTAAATTGCCGACGCTCATTGCACCACCGTGCAGAAGGACGATTTTACGCGCCAGGGCAATCCCGAAAAGGAACGCGGAGATTGGCTTTTTGTGGAACGGTGACTCGAAGAATTCCGCAAAATTGCAAGATAAATTCGGACCATCGTCGGTAACGGTCCACGCCATCATGCCGGCCTCACTACCTGGTTCGACCTTCGTCCAAACGGTTTTAGAACCTCTTGTACACACAAATGCAAAGATCATTTGCCCCGCCTGTTTAATGCGCTCCGGATCGGCCAAGATTGCCGGCACCGGGCGATATTCGGTATGGAGTGCAACTTCCGAATAACGGTCCGATGCATTTCGAGCCAGCGCGGTGCCCAGTTCCAGGAAATTGACCGGCCGCGGAGCAAGGCTCAAGGGAGTGGCCAGATCATAGACGATATTCAATAGTTGCTTGCTATCCGCCGCTCGAGACCGGAGATTGACGAGAAGTGTCTGCTCGGTGGAGGATTTCGCTGAAAGAGAATTCTGCAAAACGGAAACGGTGCTGTAAATCACCTGAAGCAAATCGCCCACTTCGTGGATGAACGCTCGCAGTGCCTCGTCCTGCCAATTGATGTTGGCAAAAGACCTCGGGGCATAGAAGGAGGTCCCCATTCCTGCACTCTTAATTAAAATATGCCAATGAGCTAAAGAGTTTTCCGGGCCGCCGCCGTTTGAGAAACGATAGGGTCGTTTCCTGACGGTTGTGGCCCGGAAAGAAAACCAGACGCGATTTTGTTAGTTCGACGACTTTCGAGAGTTAAGGCTCGCCCCCGGGATTTTTCGAGCTCTTGCTGTCGCCCGATTTGGCATCGATTTTCACGGCGACGTTCGGCTCATCGGTTTTCATCGTTGCCGAAACCTGCATACCGGGTTTCAGCGCAAGGCGATCGGCGTTCTTGCCGTCCATCATAAATTGAGTGTCCGGCTTAATTTTGAGAATGCTTTGCTTTTTATCTTTGTTTTCAACGATGATCTGATCGCTTTCGATCAAGATCGCCTTCCCTTCAACGAGGGAACTCGTTGCTCTTACCGGCGCATTCACCCTGCCGGGTTCCGGATCCTGGGGCACATCCCGGGCCCGCCCATCGGAGTTGTTAAACCGGCCGGCATCCGGCTTCGGCAATTTTTCGGCCGGACGCCCCGGTTCATTTTGCTTTTGTTCCCCGGCGACCGAGAAATTGGCTGTCACCTCCTGCCCCGTGCGGGCCGATAACGTCTTTTCCTGCGTCACTTCCTGGCCGTTTTGCATCCAGGAGGCTCGAACGGAATAGGTGTATTCCTTTTGGGGATCCAGGGGAGGCGAAATGAATAACCGGTTCAACCCCATTTGTTGAGTCGGCTGATTTTCGATCCAGACTTTTGCATCGGGTATGGGAACGTTTATGCGCAGAAGGATTTTATCGCGATCTAGCGAAGGGCCGGCATAAAAGGATTGATATCCTCGGGAACCAGGCGATTGGGCGGAAGTCGAGGAAGATTCGTTGGTGATTGGGCCGGAATAGTATTCCGGACCGTACCAAAAACTGGATCGGAAAGGTCGGGAGGGATACCACGAATACCAACGGTAGTACGGGCCAACACTATACCACCTGCTGTAATAGGGTCCGTAGTACCCATCATAGTAATAATAGGAACGATACGGTGCGCTGGGCCCGGCTTCGACGGAGGCAATTGGCGTATCCAATTCGAAATAGGTTCCGCCCCGATTGCGGCCGAAGAAGATTTGCGCTTGCGCGGATTCTGTGATGGTGAGCAGCGTTAAACAACCGACGACGCCCCCCAGAACCAATTTTCTTCTCATATTTCTCTCCTCAAGAATTTGTTCCTGTGTTGCTCGTTTCTCTTCTGAAAACTATCCTGGGCAAAGCTCATGCCGCCTGAATAATTCATGCGAAAATAAGCTAGACGGCGTCTCTTGGGAAGAGGACTGCGTGCGTCCGGGAAGGAAAATTCCTCTCTGGTTTTAATTATTGGACCGGGAGAAGAGAAATGATGGGGAAAAAGCCAGGTGTTTTTCCCCATCACAACGACACGAGCTATTTGTCCTTTGAATTTTTGGTTTTCGCTTCGACCTTGATGACGGTCTGGGCGGCATCGCCTTTGGTCGTGACCGTTACCGAGTTACCGGCCTTCAGGTCCTCCAATTTGCAAGGCTTGCCGTCACAGGAAAGCGTGGCGTCGGCTGGAATGAAATGGGTGTGTTGGTTCTTGCCATCCTTGTCCGTCATTGTGAGCTGCCCCTTTTCCGCCTTGACAATCTTGCCCTCATGGACCTTGTTTTCCGCGGCGGCCAGCGGGCTGCTCATTACCACCCCCAGCACCAACGCAACTACAAGCAACCCCAAACACCTTGACAACATGAAATTCTCCTTACATTGCGTCTTGCTTCGGGAAAGTCAAAAACAACAGGCAGGAGCAAGGATCCCATAGACGCATCTGGAATGATTGGCGGCCTGCCTTTGCACGTTCTTTCTCATAAACGCATTTTGTGTGCCATTGAGAGGCACGGCATTGGCTAGAATTGGCTTTTTTGTTCGCTATTAGGACACGGTTTCGCGAACTTGCGCCGCAGCCGGCAGCTCTACCGTGATGGTCAAACCAGCACCCCGGCGGTTTTCTGCCTGAATTCTGCCCTGGAGGCGGCGCACCAATAATTTGCAGGCAGCCAGCTCCAGCGAATTGGTTCCCGCCCGACAATGGCGGGAGGGTTCAAACAGGTGAGGCATCAGTTCCGGCAAAATTGCAGGACCGGAATCCGAAATTTGCAACAAGACTTTATCCTCGGCAAACCTCGTCGTGATATCAATTTCTTCGTTTTCCGGAGTAACCCGCAGTGCATTTGCCACAAGGAAATGGCACAGACGCCGCAGATCCGCGGGGGATCCCATCACCAGGAGATTTTTCGTGGCGAGCTGGAGCCGCGCGCGGGGTTCTTGAATTCTTTCTTGGATCAAGCGATTCAAATCCACACAGCGGACTTTAACTTGCGGACTCCACCGGTATTGTTGGAATTGCTTCATCACAAACGTGACCTTGCTGATCTGTTCACGAATTTCATCCTGGTCAAAGAGGCTTCTTTCCTCTTTCAAAAGAGCCAAATGTAAGGAAATATTATTGAGGAAATTATTGAATTCATGAACGACGGATCCGGCTAATTCTCCGACATTGGCGAGCCATTCCAGCTCCGCCAATTCTTCCATCGAGAGCGCCGGGGAAATGTTTGGATTCATCGAATGTTTCCCATTGGTCGGCCCCGCCAAACCGACTATCACAAACTATTAATTTATGCAATGCAAGAAGCGTTTTCTTGCAGAATTTGGGAAGCCAGGGCGACCGCTTCTTGATCTAGTTGAGAATACCTTTTCTTTGCTCCGGGAAATTGATTACTCATTTTTTGCAAACAATCGACTTCAGTCGCTGCAAGCAGATTGGCCGTATTCGGGAGCGTTCATTGCCGCCTTCTGAACCAAATCAGCCAGACTGCTCTTCAACATTTCCAATTGAAATGCCTTTCCGCTACGGGTGCGGTAACGACAATCGGTGGTCCGAGCCAGCATCACCCAGGAACTGCCAACGGGACTGAGGCCGAACCCAAGTTCCTCCCCCCCCAAGCCGCGTAAGCACTGGCGGAGAAACGCCATTTCGACCCAGGCCCGGGCGCTTGATTCGTAGTAGTCGTTGACGAATACGAGAACGGCAACTGGTTCCTTTTCATCGTCCTCAATTACCGACACGCCCCGCTTGGGAATTGAAGAGCTTATTCGAGCCGCCAGCGCCAAAAAAGTGGCAATATGGTTCCAATTTCGTGAAAACATGGCCGGCCCTCCTCTCCTTCTTTTCTTTCTTTACGGGTGCGACGCGCGATACTGTTTGCTGGTGCAACAAAAATGCCAACATTTTGGCCCGTCAATTGCATCAGCAGTACTTTGTACTTTGTCATCCAATGAAAGGAGGGGGCTATGCGCCGATTAATCGGGACTGCAGTAATTTTGATCGCGATCTTTGCCGGTTTGGGATTCTATTTCGATTGGTTTAAGGTCTATACGCAGAAAACGGCTCCTACTGAGGACAAGACCAAGATAACCTTGGAGATCGACAAGGAAAAAATGAAAGAGGATACGGACGCGGCCAAAGATAAGGCCGGGCAACTCGGCGAAAAAGTTAAAGAAAAAGTCGATACGCTGGTCGGCGCTGAAACAGCAAGAGGCACGGTTAGCAAAGTTCAGGAGGCCGGCGATCGGTTTACCGTGACGACCTCGGATAATAAGGAGCTGAGCTTCGAAACGGAGACTTCATCGCAAATCCGCCGTGATGACAAAGAGGTCCCGGCAAAAGACCTCAAGGTCGGAGATCCGGTGACGGTCGAATTCAAGGTAAAGAACGGCAAAAAGGTTGCGCGATCGATCACCATTGAGCGCGCACGTTAAACGTTTCGGTAAGGAGGAAATGTATGCATCCCGCGAAAATTGTACTCACCGTGACCCAAGGCGCTCTCCATGGGAAGGAATTTATTTTCAAGGACCCTGCCTTGTGTACGATCGGTCGGGCAGATGATTGCGAAATCCAAATGCCCGGGGACCTGGCAAGTGCCGATATTTCGCGCCATCACTGTTTGCTCGAAATTGATCCGCCGGCTATTCGAGTCCGCGATCTCGGAAGCAAAAATGGCACCTTTGTAAATGGAAAGAGAATCGAGCAAAACCAAAATCATACGCCACGCTGGGAAACCACCCCGGATGTTTCTGAGGATCAGGAATTGAAAGATGGGGACGAGCTGCGCCTGGGCCACACGCTGTTTCGAGTCGGCATTGTTCCTCCGGACGGCAGCGAGGCCCCCATGTATTTCCCGATGGGTTTCATGTGAGCGCAGCCGATCCCGCTAACTGTCTCCCAATTTTCGTCGGCGAGGGGAGATAGGAATCCAGTAAACTAATTACCCGGAGGGCGCTTTTCCAACTTCTGTTCCAGCTCTTGGATGCGCTTTTCCAGTTTTTCGATCTTCTCCTCCAATTGCCGGACCTTCTGACTTTCCGGCGAGGAGGATAAATCGGGGATCCGGAGGTCGCGGAATCGGTCCAATGGCCCGGTCGGAACCCTCCTTAAAATGCTATCACCCGGTAGCTCTGCCAGTTGAGCGGTAAGCGTCTTGGTCTCTTTGCCTCGCACTGCTGTCAGAGTAATGTTCTTGCCTGCCCCTGCCTCGAGAACTGCGCGCCGCAGTTCATCCGGGTTGGAAATCACTCGGTTGTCGCAATGAGTTATGACATCGCCGCGCTTGAGCCCAGCCGCTTCGGCCGGTGTTCCGGGCATCACGTCGGTGAGCTCGACGCCTTTCTCGACGGTAACACCCAGCCGCTCCTTGGCTTCCGGTGTCAATTCCTGCATCTGGACGCCGAGGTACGCCGCGGGCTTTTCGCGGAAAAATCCGCCAGATGGCGGAGGCGGGCCCTGTAAACGTTCGGCCAGTGTTACTGTAAACGTCTTCTCATTACCGTCCCGCAGAACGTGAACGGCCAGTTTATCACCCGGTTTTTGTTTCGCGAGGCTGTTCACCAAACCATCGAAATCCTTGACTTCCTGGTCCCCCAACTTGACAATGACGTCCCCCATTTTCATACCCGCGGCGGCGGCCGGACCGTTCGGAGTTACTGCGCGAACGACGACGCCAGGACGACTCGCATCTTTTTCGGTTGGTTCCGCGATAATACCTAGAGTCGCATGCGATCGGCCTTTTTCCGCGGCATCCTGGGCTCTGACACGGTTGGGAACGGCGAACGAGGAAATGCCCAAAACGAGTAACACAATGAAAGGTTTGTTGTACATACTTGTATTCCTTTCCGTACATCGACTTGGCGCGAGACTTTCGCGGGCAAGGATTTATACTTTAAATTATAATCAATCTCGGGCAATTCGAATGCCAAGAAGCGCTAAAACGACCGATGCAAATAGGCGCCCGCTCAATGGCACGATGTTCGCATAGCTGAGATTCGGGAAGGAGCACACTATGGCCTTGAGAAAAGAATGCCCCAAAATCGCGGGCGAAGACACTGCTGCCGGTCCGAAAGAGGAGTTCGATATCGTGCAAGAGGCGTCGGAAGAATCGTTCCCGGCCAGTGATCCTCCCGGTTGGATTGGCAGAAACGAAACACGCCCTGCGTCGCAACAGACCGCTGCTGTCCGCAATGAGTGATACGGTGGCCGTCGCCGCCCACCCAAAGGAGACAGCAATGACGAAAAAGAAGCGCTGGGTACAAAATGTAGAAACCGTGTCGACATTTCCGCCGGAAGGGTTGTTTACGAAGGATGCTCAAACCATCGCGAGGGTCATGGCGAGCAAAAGAGTCAGTCCCAAGGGGATCGGGTCCGGAATCCGCATGATCCAGTATTTCATTAATCGAGCCGGGAAAGACATGCCCCCGGGAAGAAAGAGAAAACTGGAAAAGGCCAAGCAAATTCTCCAGGCCCGTGCCAAGCGATAAAGGCTATCGACTTTACGCACCACTGGCCCGGTGTTGCCGCCGCCAAAATGCCGGCCTGAGACGGCCGCTGTGAAGTAAGACAAGGAACGATGGTACAAGAATCGGTCTGACTACGAAGGTGTCCAGAAGGATGCCGAAAGCCAGAGCGAACCCGAGTTGTTTCATCTCGGTCAGCGACCCTTTCAAAAGCGACGCAAAGGTTCCCGCCATGATGATGCCGCAACTGGAAATGATCGGACCGGTACGTGCCAGGGCTTCCGTTATGCCGCGTACCGGGCCATGGCGGCGCTGCTCTTCGTCGATGCGCGCCATGAGAAAGATGTTATAGTCCTCACCCACGGCGATCAGGATTGTAAAGAGGAAGACGGCCACCTTCCAATCGATACCAGCGAAGCCATTCGGATCAAGCGCCCAGAAGAGCGCGAAAGTGACCCCGAGAGTAGCCAAGTAACTCAAGAGGACGCTCAGGATCAGATACAACGAAATCAAGGGTTTGCGGAGCAATAAAACCAAAATAACAAATACACTTGTCAGGACAAGAATCTCGTTGCGCAGGCGATCGCGCTTGATTACCGACTGAAGGTCGCGGACACTCGCCGTCGAACCGAGAAAATAGACCTGCGAATCGTGGCGGAAATCAGAGGAAAGGGCAGCCCGGAATGCCGATTCAATCCGCTCGAGATTCTCAATGCTTTGGCGCGCGAACGGATCTCGCTCCAGGATGAAGTCGAACCGAGTTCCCGTTTTGGTTCGCTCGCCCAGATCGGTGAGGTAGCGTTCCAGGGCCAGCTTGTCGAATTCCTTGCGCACGGTCTCGTCGGAGAGACCGGACCCCTCCCAAGCAATTTTCGATGACTTGTTGATTCCCAGCGGCAGCGCCAGACTCCGCACGTCTGCCAACCCTAACTCCTCCTTTTGTTCGCGCAGCCGATTGGTCAACAGTTCCACCTGGGAACGGCCTTGCGCGCCGGCAAAATCAACGTGCGGATTCACCAGAAGTACGGTAACCGCGCCAATCTGCCCGGCGGGGAAATGCTCTTGAAGCACCCGGGTCCCGGCGACGCTCGGCGCATCCGCCGGCAGATTGCGGATCACATCATACGTCAGGAAATTGTAACTCAAAGCGGCCGCGACCGCAAAAGGCCCCATGACGGCTACCGTGCCCACCCAGACGGTACCGGGAAAGCGCTCCAAGATTTTTCCCACTTGCTCCCAGCCATGATGCCTGCCGCTGGAGTTCGTCAGCACTTTGGGCCAGAAGGCCCACCGGCCTGCCAAGCGCAACAGCGCAGGACTGAAAGTCAACGTTGCGCACAGCACCACGAAGATGCTCACAGGAATGGCGATGCCGGCATGGCGGAATTTGCCGAACTCGGCGAATGCCATCATTGCTATTCCAAACATGACCGTACTGGCGCTGGCCGTCAGCGCCGCCCCGACGTTGCCGATCGCGGCGGCAACGGCGTCCCGATGATCCGCCGCGCGATCCAGTTCCTCCTTGTAACGGGCCGTCAAAAAAATGCTGTAATCGACGCCGGCTCCATAAGAAAGAATGGTGATGTAGATCTGGATGCCTTCAAAGAGCGTCACATACTCCTTCTCGGCCAGAAGCGCCAACACGCTCAGCGAAAGATTGGTTGCGAGGAACACGGTGGCCAGTGGAATCAGGGCCAGGAGAGGGGAACGGTAGATGACGATCAATAGTACGACCACCAGCAGAATTGTCAGTCGTTCGGTGTCTTTTGCACTTTGCAACTGGGCTTGCGTGTGATCGCGGCCCATCACCGCGCTGCCGGTCACCGATATGTCCAGCTGGGGCGGGGTCTTTCCTTCCTGACCCAGCCGGGTCACCAGTTCTTCGATCTTGTCAAGGGTGGGCCAGTTGCGGCGTGAATGGAATTCCGTTGTCAATTCAACGACGACGAGCATGGCCTTGCCGTCTTCGCTCACCAGCAAAGCGCCGGTGACCGGGGCATTGGGGGTGCGGATTCGGGCGATAATGGACTTCGGTTTCGCCGGTCGATTCTCCTGCGGTTGGCTGGAAAAAAGCGGCTCATCCGAGGGCGCCAATTCCCCGGCCAAGCCTCCCTCATCTTCAGCAATTTTTCTCAAGCCGGGTTCGAGAATGTCCTCGATAAACTTCTTGTTCTGTTCTCGATAACGCTCCGTGTTGGCCACGGAGCGGAGCACGAGCACCACGCTGCTCGCCAGCCGGTCGTCCGGGAACGCTTTTTGAAAGATCTCCTCACCGCGGCGACTCGGGACTTCGGCCGGAAGAAAGGCAAATTCCTTGTCCTGGGCGACGTCCTCCCACTTCGGCGCGGCATGCCAGCAAATCCAAACCAGGGCGAGCCAGCCCGCCAGCAGCGCGACCCACGACCGTGTAACAAAATAGCCCAGCAACCGATACATGGAGCATCCTTTGCTTAGCTCGCCCGGCGCTGCTTCCCGGAGCCCCGGTGGAATCTTCCGGAACCATTCATCTCATTTTATTGTCGGGCGCAGGAAAAGCTTTGCCGATGTCGGCGAGAACCGGATCGAAGTCGTCCGGAGCCTTCGCGAACCCGGTGAGCTTGAAAAAGGTGATTAACGTTCGCCCTTTTTCCTTGCGGTGGGCATTCAACAATCCGTCTTGAAAGCGCTGCAGAGTCTCCTTGTCCAGGGCGCCTTCGCGGTAGGCCACAACCGGCGGCGGAAACGCCTGTGAGTGAGCCAGTTCTTTCAAACGGTTGAAACGCCCGGGTTTCCGCCGTTTGTACGCCTCCAGGCCGACGCGGTCGATGACGGCGGCTTGAATGGCTCCATCCACGACGTCGTCCAACGGATCTTCAAAGTTATCCGGCGCGGTAATTTTGGAAAAGAAAGTCTCCGGCGTCTTGCCGCGAGCCTGGACCTGGCGCTCGATGAACAGTCGCAAGTGGCCCTGGCTGACCTTGGGCAGGGCCAGGGACTGGCCTTCGAGCCCGGCAAAATCAGCAGCCTTGTTATCTTGCCGCGTCACCACGTAAGCTGTCCGGTAATTGTGGACGTTGACGGCGATTGCCAGAGGCCGGAACTCCGGATGCTTCTCCCGGACCCAGGCGAACTCATACCCCTGAAAAACGCCGAGGTTCAGTTCCTTGTTCGCCAGCTTGTCGGCAAGCTCACGCCAGTCCTTTTGCGGAATGATTTCGTTGTCGAAGCCTGTTTCGTCTTTGATAAACGTCTTCAATGTTTCTCTGGCTTCCTCCTCCTTGGCGCCCGACTCATTAATTGCAAGCCCCCCGCTCGTACCGATGCGCAAGGCGTCGATCTTTTTTGCCTGCTGGCCGATAGCGCGTGGTTCCAGCCCGAATAGCAGAACCAACAGCGGCAACGCCATTGTAAACTTCATCGGATTTCTCCTTGTGTTTAGTCGGACCATTCGATTCCCAGCAATCGCATTCTGCAAGTATATTCATTCTCTTCAGCCGTTTCACCTTCACCCAAATAGACTTTTCCATGACATTTTTGCCGATCCGCCTCGCTAGCGCATCGGCCAGACACATCGAGACCCAAATAAGTCCTTCCATTACGGCTAAAGGCACAGATAGGCGGCCAATCCTCTTTAGCCGCCTGTGCCTTGGAATGCTATGTCCGCTGTCCCACAATGCGTCAGGTTGTCAAAAAATCTGTCATTTCGATCTCTAACACTCATTCCGCACTGACAGCTTTCCCGTTTTGATGACAGGAAGGGCATGAAGCACACGGCGGGTTATCACTACGCGTAGCTGACTTTCTTTTTTCCGCGGGCCCGGGCGGCCTTGCCGGTACGTTTCCGTGGATGTTTCTTGGCGCCGTTGCGCTCTTCCGGCCGGCCCTTTTGGACTCTTTTGATGCTTTGCCTCAGAGGATCCATGAAGTTGATCACTTCCGGCTCTTCTTTTTTCCGGACGGCGACAATCTTCTTCCCCGAGATCTTGGCTTCGATCAATTGCCGGAGCTGACCTGTGTGCGCATCGTGGAAACGGGAAAAATCAAAGGTTTCCTCCGTGGCGGCTTCCATCAAGCTTTCCGCCAATTTTTGTTCCGTGACCGTTATCGCCACGTCCGGAGCTTCATCGGCAAACGACGAGGCTTTTCTGATCTGTTCGTCATAATTCAGAAGTGTCATGGTCAAAAGATGATCCATCGGCCGAAGTAGTACGGCTTGTTCCGATCAGATTGAATTTCAAAAATCCTTCACACTGCGAACGGAGCGCCATGGCCAAGGTCCGCCTCTCTGTTTCTGGCATATGCATTATTCATTTTTCGTTCCTGAGCATTGCATGACCCGGGCTTCCCACTATGGAGGCGGCGGCAGGCGCATGCTTCGGAACGCCAGCGACACCAGGAAGAAAATTATGAACACGACGAACAGAATCCAGACTATCTCGGATGAGATGGCGGCAACGCCAACCAAGCCCAGCGCCCCGGCAATCAGAGCAACGATGAGAAAGAACAGAGCTAACCGCAACATAATCGTTCTCCCTTCTTGTACGGACTCATTGCAGCACTGGCGTTTTCATGGCAAACTGCGGCAAGAATTTACTCTCGGCTGTCCTGTTTCCGCGGCACCTTGGCCCCTTCTTGCGCGCTTCCGAAAGACCGATCGCGATCGCTTGTTCGCGACCGGAAACCTTTTTCTCCGATCGCCCACTCTTCAACTCGCCATGTTTGTATTTGCGCAGCGCCTCGTGGACCGTTCTCTGACTTTTCTCGCGGTATTTCCCCGCCATTGTAGTCTCCTGAGGCTTTAAATTGGTTTGATCCCAACGACATTTTCAGCTAACTATCCTCGGGCAATTGCCGTGCCGGGGGCTTGCATTATTAGATTCAACGAATTATTGGAACGAGAATTGCAATTTAGAAACTGAAACCGTGATCGTTCGCCGCGGGACTATTAATTCCGGTTGGAAAGTACACTCCCAGAAAAGGGGGAACAAAAGAATGTTAGGAACTATATTGCTTATTTTGTTGATACTGTTGCTCATTGGAGCAGTGCCGGCCTGGCCTCACAGCCGGGACTGGGGCTATTACCCGGGGGGAGGTATTGGGCTGATTCTGCTAATCGTAATTATTCTCTTGCTCATGGGTCGCATTTAGAACAGCGCGGCTGTTCTCTCGCGGAGCGAGAGGATTACAAATAGCGCGAGATTTTTTTCTTGAATAGCGAAGGGAGTTTACCATGCACAACGGCTATCATGCCAGGTGGATCTCCAAGGAACGTGTCCATTCATTAAGAAAATTCGGTCAATTGCGCCAAGGCATCCTTTTGGATTCCTTTAAAGGGTTCATCATTGTGGAACCGTCCAAAGCGCAATTGGGCGATGGTAAGTTGCTCACTCAGAGAGAGGCCGATACCGAACTGCACCCCGCCTGGTGCCTGGATTCCCAATCCAAGATTTCTCGGGCGCGCTCGCTCCTGCATTTGGGGAATCCGGTTTCTTGAAATGCGCCATGCGCTCAGGGCTTCCCAATCGCGTTTGTCCATTGCGCGATTTCGTTGGGAGTCATGTTGCCGCCCGGCATAAGCCGGGCGTCGACGTTTCCCCACATCTCAACGTCCGCGAGGTATTGTTCCCGGGAGAGAAGGGTGCCCTGGCAAAGATTGGGCATGGTCCCCGGGTTTCTGCGGGCCTCCAGGATTCTGCCGATGAGTTCGTGGATGACCCAACGGGGGATCCGTGTGCGGTGTCCGGGATAGATGAAGCCGAATAAGAGCAGATGGCTGAGGCGGCAATTTCCCGACAAGCCGCCGGTACGGATGCTGGAGTTTAATCGGGGGAAGTAAGTCCTTGCTAACGCTTCGGGTTAGTCTGCATCTCGGCGTCGAAGGCGATTAGCTGAAGCAGTTCCTTGCCGGCTTCGGCGGTGAATCCTCCTCTTGGTTTGAGGTTGGCCAGCTTCGTTCCTCTGGACAGGGCGGTCGCGAAATAGACGTCGGCTTGCACCGTTTGGTTGTTCGCAAAGGAAATCACCAGCGTTTGCGGATAGTAAGTTCCGGCGGAGACTGGGGCTTCGCCCTGGGCACCCAGGATGTTGGAGAAAACGCGAGCCGGGGCCGCTTCCGAGGTGACTTCGATGGTTTTTACTTTATTGCCGTTGAGCATGGACGCGGTCGTTTGCGGCATCACAAGTATGACGGGCTTTTTTTTCTGCGGTTCGGGAAGCAGAATTGGCACCAACATCGCTAAACTAATGAGCAGGGGTCCGTTCATGGCTGTTCCTCCTCGCTTACACGGTCATTGGGACCATCCATTTGTTGTTTAGTACAAGTTGTGTGCCAATTCTCTCGACGAACCACCTCCTGCGACAATCAATGGAGAAAGGCACGGCAATTGCGGCACTGCCCTATTGCCCATTTGTCATTGAAGAGGATTATGTTTGTAACGCGCTGGCGATTGTTTCGCGTACAAGGCATTCCCCTCAACATCGATGCCGGGTGGCTGATTATTCTCGCTCTTGTGAGCTGGACGTTGAGCAATTTCCTGCGCGAAATAGTTCCGGGGTTAAATGGTTCCCGTTACTGGATCCTGGGATTGATCACAGCGCTCACCTTTTTCGTTTGCATTGTCCTACACGAATTGGGACACGCACTTATGGCGCGGAGGCTGGGCATTCCCATTCGCGGGATTACTCTATTTTTGTTCGGGGGTGTGGCGGAACTGGAAAAGGAACCGAAATCAGCGGCCGGAGAATTCATCATGGCCATCGCCGGGCCGGTGGTGAGCGCTGTATTGGCCGGGTTGTTCTGGCTGGCCGGGGCATTCGGCGCCGAGGCCGACTGGCAGCCGATCGTTTTGGCGATGCTTAGCTATCTGTCCGTCATCAACCTCTTCCTGTTGGTGTTCAACCTGGTGCCCGCCTTCCCGCTGGATGGCGGCCGGGTGTTCCGGTCGTTCTTATGGGGCGCGATCGGGAATTTTCGCCGGGCGACGCACTGGGCTGCCATGGTGGGCCAGGCGTTTGCCTGGTTCCTGATGGGTTTGGGCTTGCTGAACTTGTTTGCAGGCCATTTTTTCGGAGGTATCTGGTTGGGTTTGATCGGGCTTTACCTCAACAGAGCCGCCCAGGCGAGTTATCAGCAAGTGGTGGCGCGGGAAGTTCTGCAGGGGGAACCGATCGCACAGTTCATGAACCCCAATCCGGTGGTCGTGCCGCCGGCCGTCGACTTGTATCATTGGGTGGAGGACTACGTGTTTCGTTTTCATGACAAGACGTATCCCGTCGCCTCCAACGGAAAACTGGAGGGTGTGATCGCCACCAGAGACCTAAGTCAATTTCCGCGCTCGGAATGGGACCTGCATACGGTGGGCGAGGCCATGGAGCGGGATTTGGAGCCCATCAGCATTCGTCCGAACGCGGATGGGCTGCAGGCGCTGGAACAAATGAAGCGCTGCGGCTCGAGCCGATTGATGGTGACGGAAAACGGCACACTGAAAGGCATGGTCAGCCTCAAGGATTTGTTGAAGTTTTTGCAGTTAAAGCTGGAATTGGCAGGGGAGCCGGAGTGACATGGACACTCGGCGGTGGTTGGACGGTTTCACGGGGCCGCGGTTCCGTGTCTCATGCGCGTGTGAGATGCGACACCAGAAGGCGCGTTAAGTTGTTCGGCGCGAACACCGTGCATGAAGGACCGCACGCGTGCATTCGCGTGAGATGCCAGTTGGTCCGACGCCGGACCGTAAACGAACCGAGCATCGCAACCCTGTGCATTGGCCCGGCCATTAGTCAATGTTCATTCTTACGAAGTCACCTTCTTTTTCGTGCTCTGCGCCAGGGACCCGGTTCGTTTTTTGTTAATGCGAAGCCAGGAGCCCCCACAGAACCTCGGGATGGACGGGCTTGACGAGGTGGAGATCGAAACCTGCTTGTTGAGAGCGGAGGCGGTCGTCGTCACGCCCGTATCCTGTCAGCGCCGCCAGCAGAATGCGATCGCCGTTCGGACATTGGCGGAGGCGCCGGGCGACTTCGTAACCATCGAACCCGGGCAGCCCGATGTCGAGCATGACGATGTCGGGGAAGAACACTTGCGCCGTTTCGAGAGCATCCGGTCCGTTGTTGGCCGTTTGCACCTCGTGGCCTCGGGAGCGCATGAGAATCGCGAGGGAATCGGCGGCATCTTGATTATCATCCACCACCAAGATGCGCCGCGGCAGTAGCGGGGAAGGCACTCGGCTTGTGTCCGGTTCCTCTTTGACGCATCGGTTCTCCTCCTTCGCAAGGGGAATGCGAACGACGAACTCGCTGCCGCAGCCGGGTCCCTGGCTAAAAGCCTGGATGGTTCCCCGATGCATCTCGACCAGTCGGCGCACCAGAGTCAGGCCGATGCCGAGGCCGCCTTGAGAACGGTCGAGCGATTGATCCACCTGCATGAACAGGTCAAATACATGGGGGATCAGGTCGGGCGGTATGCCGGCGCCGGAGTCGCGGACGCGGAATACTGCCTCGGTACTCTCGCGTTCGACCTTTAGCCAGATCTCTCCCCCTTCCGCGGTGTACTTGGCGGCATTATTCAAAAGGTTGGACAAAACCTGGGCCAGGCGGACGGGGTCGGCATTCAACTGGATGGGTTCCTCGGGCAGGCAAAGATGCAATTTATGTCCGCGCGATTCAATGAGGGGGCGGGTGGTCTCGACGGCGCAGGCCACGGCGGCGGCCGCGTCCAGCGGCCCGAGCTGAAGCTGGATCTTGCCACGGGTAATTCGTGAAACGTCGAGCAGGTCGTCGACCAGGCGGTTCAATTGCTGCAATTGGCGATCAATCATTTCGCGAATCCACTGCAGTTTGGGGTCCGCGAGATTAAGCTGGCGCAGCATCTCCACGCCATTGCGGATGGGCGCCAGGGGATTGCGCAGCTCATGGGCCAGCATTGCCAGGAATTCATCCTTGCGGCGGTTGGCCTCCTCCGCAGCGGCCCGTTTGGCGCGCTCTTCCGCCAGGGCGATCCGCTCCTCGACCTGTTGCCTCATCTGCTGGTGCATGCGGAACAGATCGCCGAAAACCTTGACCTTGGCCCGGAGCACCTCCGGGGCGACGGGCGCCAGCATGTAATCGACCGCGCCGTGGGCGTATCCCTGGATCGGGCGCAAATCATCCTGGAATGCAGTGACGAAAATGATCGGCGTGTGCGCGGACTTTTGCCGTTGTCGAATGAGCGACGCCGTCTCAAAGCCGTCCATGCCCGGCATATTGACGTCCAGCAGGATAACTGCGAATTCATTGCGAAGCACGTGGCGGAGCGCCTCTCTTCCCGAAAGAGCGCTGATCACGTTGTAGTCCGGATCGTCCAAAATAGTCTTGTAGACCAATAACTTTTCCGGAATGTCGTCCACAACGAGGATGTTGATTTTATCCGATTCACTCATTGGTTCTCACTCAAGTGGAACTTTTTGTCAAAACTTCCCGTTCAGTTCGCCGATGTCGAATTGCCAAGGGTCGCTGACGCTTCCCGCTCGTGGTTTCCAACCTCACGAATTGCTCCGTCGCTGGCGCGTCGGGCTTGTAAGCTACGTTGTTCAGCGGTGCAACCAGGATCGCAGGACGGCCAGCATTTGCTCGGTATCGACCGGCTTGGACAGGTAGTCCCACGCGCCGGCCTCCATGCATTTCTCGCGGTCGCCTTTCATGGCCTTGGCCGTCACCGCGACGATCGGCAGATTCTTCAGTCTCGGGATTTTGCGGATTTCGCGCATTGTTTCCATGCCGTCCATCTCCGGCATCATGATGTCCATCAAAACGATGTCGATGTCCGATTTCTCCTGGAGGATTTCAACGGCGTCGCGGCCGTTGTCCGCCGAGACGACGACCATGTCATGCTTTTCCAAAACGGAAGACAAGGCAAAGATGTTGCGCATGTCGTCGTCGACGATCAAAACTTTCTTTCCGGCCAGGACTTTGTCCGACTGGTATAAATCGAGCAGCAACTGGCGCTTGGTCTCGGGCAGGTTCGCGATCGAGCGGTGGAGGAAAAAGGTCGTCAAATCGAGCAAGCGTTCCGGCGAATGGACCCGGCGCACGGTGCAGGCTTCGGTGAGCCTTTTCCACGTCCCGTCGTGGTCCAGGTTTTGGTCCTCATCGATGTAGGCGATCACCGGCAGCCGGCCGAACGCAGTGTCTTCCGAGAAGCCTTGGGCCAAGAGCTCATCGGCCAGTTTCGGCGCCTGGGAGCCGACGATCACGCAATCGATCCAGCGTTCGTGCAACATCTGCACGGCCGCGGGGCCGTTGGCCACGCTTGTAACCTGAATGTCTTCCGCGTCCACCGATTCGCGAATGCGATTGCAGTGTGCCGGGTCCGCTTCGACCACCAGCAGACTCTTCATGGCCCGGCCGAGGAGGCTGCCGAGCTGGTCGAGCAGCCGGTCGAGGATGTCCCGGTTCTGGATCGGTTTGGCAACAAAGGCCAACGCTCCGGAACCCAAGGCCCGGTCACGGGCCTCATCTGTAGAGATGACGCAGACCGGGATGTGGCGCGTGTTGACATCATTCTTGAGCCGGTCGAGAACGCGCCACCCTTCAATGTCCGGCAGGAAAATGTCCAGGGTGATGGCATCGGGCTTGTATTCGCGGGTGAGTTCCAGTGCGGCAGCGCCGAGCGATGTGACCAGGCCCTTGAAGCCTTTTTCGCGGGCGGTGTCCAGCAAGAAGCGGGCGAAGCCCAGGTCGTTTTCCACAATCAAGAGAACGCGATCGCCGGGTCGGATGTCATCGCGGTCGTCGCCGACTTCGTTCATCAGGTAGTCCGCAACCGGTTCGCCGGGGGCGGCCTGGGGGAGAACATGGGGGACCACGCCGTTGCTGTGGCCGTTGCCGGTGGCCGGAACCGGCGCTGTTTGCAAGGCGACGGGGCTGGCCAGCGCCGGGGCAGCGGGGGCTGCATCGCTTTGAGCCTGAAATAGCTTCCGACCCGCGCGGGGAGGCGTATAGGTCACCGGCAAATAGAGCGTAAACGCGCTGCCGCCACCGGGATTGGAAACCAGGCGAATTTCACCCCCCAACAGCCGCGATAACTCGCGGCTGATCGCGAGGCCCAGGCCCGTGCCGCCGTATTTGCGGCTGGTGCTGCCATCGGCCTGCTGGAACGCTTCGAAGATGATCTGCTGCTTCTCCGAGGGGATGCCGATCCCGGTATCCGAAACGGTAAACGCCAGTACCTCGGAAGCGCGGTTGAGATCTTCGTTGTCGGGGTTCCAGCCCGCCTGCACGGGCTCGGCCGTCAAGGTTACCTGGCCGTGATGGGTGAACTTGAAAGCATTGGAAAGCAGGTTCTTGATGATCTGCTGCATTCGCTTGGCATCGGTAAAGATCGACACGGGCAAGCGCGGGTCGAAGCGGATCTGGAAATCGAGGTCCTTCGCCTCGGCCACGTGCCGGAAGGTCCGTCCGACGTAGCCTTCCAGCTCCTCCAGGCGGAGCTCGCCGGCAACTACCACCACGGTGCCGGACTCGATCTTGGAAAGGTCGAGGATGTCGTTAATGAGCGTCAAGAGATCGTTGCCAGAAGAGTGGATGGTCTTGGCGAACTCCGTTTGCTTGGCGGTGAGGTTGCCTTCGGGATTCTTGCAGAGCTGGTCCGAGAGAATCAGCAAACTATTGAGGGGAGTCCGCAGTTCGTGGGACATATTGGCGAGGAACTCGGATTTGTATTTGGAAGTCAAGGATAGCTGTTTGGCCTTCTCCTCGAGGGCCTGGCGGGCTTGCTCGACTTCTTGATTTTTGCGTTCCACCTCCTGGTTCTGGTGGGCGAGGAGGCGCGCCTTTTCCTGCAGTTCCTGGTTGGTGTTTTGCAGTTCTTCCTGGCGGACACGCAATTGTTGAGCGAGGGACTGCGACTGCTTCAGGAGATCCTCGGTCCGCATGTTGGCCTCGATGGTGTTGAGCACGATGCCGATCGACTCGGTAAGCTGGTCGAGGAAGGCCTGATGGGTGGGGTTAAAGCCATCGAACGAAGCCAATTCGAGAGCGCCCTTGACCTGGCCTTCAAAGATCAGCGGAAGCACCAGGACGTGGCGCGGGGCGGCTGCCCCCAGGCCGGACGCGATGTGGAGATAGTCTGGCGGGAGATTCGTGAGCAAGATCTTTTGCTTGTCCTGCGCGCATTGGCCGACAAGTCCCTGTCCCAGGCCGAAGCGCTTGCCCGGCGCTCCGTTGCCCTCGGATGCGTAACTTGCAAGGAGGGCCAATTGCGGGTTGGAATCAGGTCCGGTTTCGAAAACATAGAATTCGGCATACTGGGCGGTGACCACAGGGCAGAGTTCGGAAAGGACCATGCGGCCGACGTTGGTCAAATCGCGCTGGCCCTGGAGCATACGGCTGAATTTGGCGAGGTTGGTCTTGAGCCAGTCTTGCTCGGTGTTCTTCTGGGTCGTGTCGCGCAGGTTGCGGATCATCTCGTTGATCGTGTCCTTCAAGGCGGCCACCTCCCCGAGAGCCTCGACCGTGATGGAGCGCGTGAGGTCGCCCTTGGTCACGGCGGTAGCCACTTCGGCGATGGCGCGGACCTGGGTCGTGAGGTTGGCGGCGAGCTGGTTGACGTTCTCGGTCAAGGCTTTCCAGGTGCCAGCAGCCCCGGGCACCTTCGCCTGGCCGCCGAGTTGCCCCTCGACGCCCACTTCGCGGGCCACGGTGGTTACCTGATCGGCAAAAGTTGCGAGGGTGGCGATCATTTCATTGATGGTTTCGGCCAGTTCGGCAATCTCGCCCTTGGCTTCGACGGTCAGCTTGCGCTTGAGGTCGCCGTTGGCAACGGCCGTCACGACCTTGGCAATGCCGCGCACCTGGGCGGTGAGATTGCCGGCCATGAAATTGACGCTGTCAGTGAGGTCTTTCCAGGTGCCGGCCACGCCAGCCACCTGGGCCTGGCCGCCGAGTTTGCCCTCGGTGCCCACTTCACGCGCGACGCGGGTGACCTCGGCGGCAAACGACCGCAACTGGTCGACCATCGTGTTGATCGTGTTTTTCAGCTCGAGAATTTCGCCCTTCACATCCACGGTGATCTTTTTGGAGAGGTCGCCAGCGGCGACGGCCTTGGTAACGTCGGCGATGTTGCGCACCTGTCCGGTGAGGTTCCCTGCCATGAAGTTGACACTGTCGGTCAGGTCCTTCCAGGTGCCGGCGACGTCGCGGACATCGGCCTGGCCGCCGAGCTTGCCCTCGGTGCCGACTTCGCGGGCGACACGGGTGACTTCGGCCGCGAACGACCGCAACTGGTCCACCATCGTGTTGATCGTGTTCTTGAGCTCCAAGATCTCGCCACGAACGTCGACGGTGATCTTGCGGGTGAGGTTGCCGTTGGCAACGGCGGTAGTCACTTCGGCGATGTTGCGCACCTGGGCGGTAAGGTTACCCGCCATCATGTTGACGCTGTCGGTCAGGTCCTTCCAGGTGCCGGCGACGCCCTTGACATCGGCCTGGCCGCCGAGCTTGCCTTCGGTCCCGACCTCGCGCGCGACACGAGTCACTTCGGCCGCGAATGAGCTGAGCTGGTCCACCATGGTGTTGACGGTGTTCTTGAGTTCGAGGATCTCGCCCTTGACATCGACCGTGATCTGGCGGGAGAGGTCGCCACTGGCGATGGCGGTGGCGACCTCGGCGATGTTGCGGACCTGGGCGGTGAGGTTGCCGCCCATCATATTGACGCTGTCGGTGAGGTCCTTCCAGGTACCGGCCACGCCGGGAACGTCGGCCTGGCCGCCGAGCTTGCCTTCGGTACCGACCTCGCGCGCGACACGAGTCACCTCGGCCGCGAAGGAGCGGAGCTGGTCGACCATGGTGTTGATCGTGTTCTTCAGTTCGAGGATTTCGCCCTTGACATCCACGGTGATTTTCTTTGAAAGGTCGCCGGCGGCGACGGCCTTGGTAACATCGGCAATGTTGCGGACCTGGGACGTAAGGTTGCCGGCCATGAAGTTGACGCTGTCGGTGAGGTTCTTCCAGGTACCGGCCACGCCATGAACGTCGGCCTGGCCGCCTAATTTACCCTCCGTACCCACCTCGCGAGCGACGCGGGTCACTTCCGAGGCGAAAGAGCTGAGTTGGTCCACCATGGTGTTGATGGTGTTCTTGAGCTCGAGGATCTCGCCCTTTACGTCCACCGTGATCTTCTTGGAGAGGTTGCCCGTCGCCACGGCGGTGGTGACCTCGGCGATGTTGCGGACCTGGCCGGTGAGATTGCCGGCCATGGAATTAACGCTATCGGTAAGATCCTTCCAGGTGCCGGCGACGCCCTTGACATCGGCCTGGCCGCCGAGCTTGCCTTCCGTACCGACTTCGCGGGCGACGCGGGTCACTTCCGCCGCGAAAGAACTGAGCTGATCCACCATGGTGTTGACGGTATTTTTGAGCTCGAGGATCTCGCCCTTGACATCGACAGTGATCTTGCGCGAGAGGTCGCCGTTGGCCACGGCCGTGGTAACGGCGGCGATGTTGCGGACCTGGGCGGTGAGGTTGCCGGCCATGGAATTGACGCTGTCGGTAAGGTCCTTCCACGTACCTGAGACGCCCTCGACGCGCGCCTGACCGCCGAGTTTGCCCTCGGTGCCGACTTCGCGAGCCACGCGCGTGACTTCCGAGGCAAAGGACCGGAGTTGGTCCACCATCGTGTTGATGGTGTCCTTCAGTTCGAGGAATTCGCCTTTGACGTCGACAGCGATTTTCTTGGACAGGTCACCGTTGGCCACCGCGGTAGTGACATCAGCGATGTTGCGGACCTGGGCGGTGAGGTTGCCGGCCATTGAGTTGACGCTGTCGGTGAGGTCTTTCCAGGTGCCGGCCACGCCTTTGACCTTGGCTTGCCCGCCCAGCTTTCCTTCGGTGCCCACCTCGCGGGCGACGCGTGTCACCTCCGAGGCGAATGAGCCGAGTTGATCGACCATTTTGTTGATGGTCTTGGCGGTGCGCAGGAACTCGCCCTGCAGTGGGCGGTCGTTGACCTCCAGCGCCATGGTCTGCGACAGGTCGCCCTGGGCCACGGCACCGATGACGCGGGCTGTCTCGCTGGTCGGATGGACCAGATCGTCGATGAGGTCATTGACCGAATCAACCGATTCCTGCCAGAACCCTTTGACATCACCAAGGGAGAATCGCTGGCCGAGCTTGCCGTCCTTGCCCACGACCCGGCTCAAACGGGCCAACTCGTGTGCCATCCGCTCGTTCTGTTCTACAACATCGTTAAAGGCATCAGCCACTTTTCCGGCGACACCGGTCCAGTCAACCGGTAACCGGACCCCGGGCATGCCTCGCTTCAGCGCGGTCAAAGCACTTAGCAGGGACCCCATCTCGTTACCGCTAACGGCAGGCTCTTGAAGGGTTTGCATCGCTACCTCTCTCAAAAAAAACAGCCCCCGGCGCGGAAGTCCGCAAGCCAGGGGCTAACATTGGCCCTGGATACCATTTGGTGGCTAAGAGCTAATATGTAATCAATAAGTCTAAACGCGCCCGAATAAACATGCAAGATAGTCTTGGCATTTTTGTTGCATACAACCGAGTAGATCACTGGAGAGTGTCAGGGACCTATGTGACAGTTCCCAAGGGGAGCATTGGTGCTCGCTGGTTCATTTACGCGCGGTGAGCCGTAATGCACGTATCAGGAGGCAAAATCATGTTGGTATTAACACGACGCGTTGGGGAGGAAATTCTCGTTGGCCACGATATCCGGATCATGCTGGTGGCGATAAAGAGAGAGAAGGTGCGCATCGGCATTAATGCGCCCAATTCGGTACCGGTTCTACGTCAAGAGAACTTCGCCCGGCGAAATGGCGTCCATCGCGAAAACCCGCTGATGCACGCCTCCCGTAGAAAACAGAACAGAAAAGGATTCAACTAATGCCGTAAATGGAAGGTGTGTGGAAATGCCCGGCGACGGCGGTTCGTAGTGGATTCCACTGGATTGAACTGCGACTCCTCCATTCGGAATCGCTGGCCGCCGACGCCGGACTTCAACTGTCCTGTACCATACCTGCGTTAAACCGCGGAAAAAAGGCAAAACGCTGCGTACTTTTTGGAACTCTGTTTCGCAATCGAGCTTTTCTTTTATCGGATGTCGTAACGGCATGCAGCTGGTGAATGGCATTCGGCATATCATTTGCTCATCGTATATCCGCTACCTTATTCCATTCTCAGCATCCCGAATCAACTCCGTGTTTTGAGAATGGGCATTTCCCATGTCAATGCGTTTATTCATAGTCGTATTCACGGTTTTTGGCCTCAGCAAATGCGGCAACAATGACGGTGCCGCTCAAACCCCAGCCCTCGCCCAGCAGGAAGGAGTCGAAGTGTTGGCCCAAGGTTCGGATGATGAAGCGTTCGCGGGGGTTGCCGACGTCACGGTAAAGTCCCCGCCGATTGTGCCGAAGCAGCCCCCGAAACCTGTAGAGGAAATGCCGCCCGATCAGAAACTGGATGACCCGAACGTTCAGTGGATACCTGGTTACTGGGCATGGGAAGAGTATCGCTCCGACTTTATCTGGATCAGCGGAGTTTGGCGCGTGCCTCCCCCGATCGCCATTGGGTTCCGGGCCATTGGCAGCCGGTGATGGGAGGATGGCAGTGGGTATCGGGTGTATGGGTGCCACTCGGACAAAACGAAGTCAACATCCAATCTCCGCCGCCCGCGCCGCTGGATGAAGGAACTTCGGCGCCTGCTCCCGATGCAGCCGGCACGTACGTTCCGGGCTGCTGGGTATTCGATCAGGGCCGGTACTTGTGGCGTCCCGGTTACTGGGTCGCCTATCATGACGGCTGGGTTTGGACGCGTGCCCACTACTTGTGGACCCCCACCGGTGCAATTTTTGTGGACGGTTACTGGGACTATGCCCTGGACCGCCGGGGATTGCTCTTCGCTCCCGTCAATTTTGACCAAGGTATATTCAAGCGACCCAACTGGGCGTATGTCCCCCATTACGTAGTTCGGCCGGATGTCTTGCTGGCATCGCTTTTCCTGCGGTCTGCTACCCGATATTACTACGTCGGGGATTACTTCGGGGCGCGCTACGAACAAGCTGGGTACGTGCCCTGGTTGAATGCGCGCATCAATCGGCATACTCCGGACCCGCTCTTCAGCTATTACCGGCACCCGCCCGAAGGGGAGCGGTGGGAGCGGGAACAGCGGGAGCTGCATACCAGCCGGTCGCGGGGCCAGGGGCAGCTGCCGCCCCGGACCTTGAGTCAGCAAAACCAGGTGATTCAAAACTTGCGCCGTGAAGCGACTCCGAACAACACCACGATCAACCACATGACGGTGGTTCATCCATTGCCGGAGGCGCAGTCCGGCAATATCAAACTCCGGGAGGTTCCTCGCGAGCAGCACAAGGAACTGCGGAAAAGTGTGGAGTGGCACCGGGAGGTACAAGGCCAAAGGCAAACGCACGAGGCACAAGCGCCGGGCCGCAATCCCGTGACAGTCGAAAGAAGGCCGCCGCTCTAATTGCCGCAGCCGCCGCATGCAGCCCGGACCCCCGGACAGACGCCGCCCGCGCCGAAGCCTCCCAAAGATGAGGAAAGAAGGCGGTGACGGCCGTGGAGCCAAACGATGAACGCACCAGGGCCCTTTGCCCTTTACGACTGTAGTCTGGCCCGGTACGCCAGCGGGCGTTACTGCTCGAATCTCCGGGAATTGCTGGAGGCAGTCCGGGTGGTTCCCGACATGGTGCTGGAACACCACATGATGCGCTGCGCGCTGGACGATCATTTCGAGTTATATGAGTTTCCCAATGATCTGGCGCGGTGGTGCTGGGACGCGCTCGGGGACCACGTGCTGGCAGAATCCCTGGGCCTTCTGGATCCTTATCGGCTAGCATCGAGCGCCGATCTCCGAACAGCGCTGGTGAAGGTCATTGAGGAACGGCTTTGGGGTATGGAGCGCGTACCGTGGTGCCGGCCGGGGCTCGAGCTCCATTTAATCGGGTCGCGCTTGATGGCGTACGACACGGGAGAACGATTGCCGACGCTGGCAGCGCTCGTAGAAGGCATGCCGCGGATTCCGCTCCGATCATTTTATTATCATGTTCACGAAGCCCGTCGGCGAAGAGGGAACTTATTTGACGACTTCTCGGCCTGGCTGGAAGAACGCGATGCCGATCCGGCGATGGTGGTGAAGTTGCGGGCGATCGACTTTTACTTCTTGAATCTGAATCAGCTGCGACTGGAATTCATCCAGATCTTTCGCCAATACCTGCCGGATGCCGAGGTGAAAAAGGTAGCCCCATGAGCCTGCTGGACCGGTACGAAGAAGTGGTTGGTCATTTCGAGGTGCAGCGTTTGCGACAGCTGGCGGAGCGTTTGCAAGGCAAGCGGATTGTACACGTGAACTCGACGCGGGTCGGGGGCGGAGTGGCTGAAATCCTGCGGTGGATGGTGCCGCTCATGGAGGAACTTGGACTGCGGCCGCGCTGGGAGGTGATAACCGGGCCACCCGACTTTTACCGGGTGACGAAGGCTTTCCACAACGGCCTCCAAGGGTTTGCGGTAACACTGAAGACCAGGGATTTTGATCTGCACAACGAGATTAACCGGGAGAATGCCAAGAAGCTGAACCTCGAGGCGGACATTGTTATTATCCACGACCCGCAGCCGATATACTTGCCGAGTTTCACGCCGGCCGGAAAGGTGGGATCGTGGATATGGCGCTGCCACGTGGATGCCTCGCGCCCCAACTTTGCCGTCTGGCGCTATTTGGAGAAGGCAATACCGAGCTTTCAGGCCACGATCTTTTCGATGCCGGCCTTTACACGATCCCTGCCGTGCCCGATGTTCATGATCCCGCCGGCCATCGACCCGCTCTCAGATAAGAATTGTCAGATTCCAGAGCCGGAACGGATCGAGACCCTCATCAAGCTCGGCGTGGATCCGGAGCGGCCGCTGTTGTTGCAAGTTTCCCGGTTCGACCGTTTCAAGGATCCGCTGGGAGTCATTGCGGCTTATCATCTGGTAAAGCGCTATCATCCGGAACTGCAACTGGTGCTCGCCGGGGGAACCGCGGACGATGATCCCGAAGGGACGGAGGTGTACAATGAGGTTATGGAGGAGGCCGGTGAGGACCGGGACCTGAAGATTCTGCTTTTGCCTCCCGACGCACACCGTACCATCAATATCCTGCAGCGCTCGGCGATCATTGTATTGCAAAAATCGCTCAGGGAGGGATTTGGACTGACCGTGACCGAGGCGTTGTGGAAGGGACGGCCGGTCATCGGGGGAGCCTGCGGAGGAATCACATTGCAGGTCCATGACTACCAGACGGGGTTTCTCGTTTATTCCCCGGAAGGGGCGGCGTATCGCATTCGCTACCTGCTGCGCTATGCCGACAAGCGCCAACGCATGGGCCGAACCGGCCACGATTTTGTGCGGGAGCATTTCCTGCTGATTCGCAACCTGCGGGACTATCTAACTATGCTCTTATGCCTGCAACATCCGGAAGGGGATGTAGTGGTGGTTTAGTAACGGACGAGTCGTTGCCGGTACCAAGGTGGCAGTGGAAGCGGAAGTCGTTATTTCGTAATGAGCGGGTGGTTTATCCACTATGCTCGGTGGATGGCACAAAATTTGCATAATCGAAAGTTACCGGAACATAAAACGGCATTTATTCGTCCGAAAGCGGGGAACAACCGATGTGGACCAGAGATGCCTTGCAGGAATTGACCGAATCCAAACTGCAGGATTATCAATTGCTACTCGTCGCCAATCGGGAACCGTATTTGCACCGTTACGTAGGGGGACGGATCGAATGTGTTCCCCCCGCGAGCGGGATAGTGTCGGCGCTGGAACCGATCATGCGCGCTTGCGGGGGCACCTGGATCGCTCACGGCAGCGGCACGGCCGACCGGAGAGTGGCCGACGCGGGGGGCCATGTGCGGGTGCCGCCCGAGGCGCCGACCTATACGCTGCGGCGTGTGTGGCTCACCAAGGAACAGGAAGATGGCTACTATTATGGCCTGGCCAACGAAGGGTTGTGGCCGCTGTGCCACATGGTGTTCACACGGCCGGTTTTCCATCCGCCGGACTGGGCGACGTATCGACAGGTAAATGAGCATTTTGGCGAGGCGGTTCTGCAGGAAGCCGGCGAGGCGCCGGCTTTTGTATTCATTCAAGACTATCATTTCGGGCTATTACCGCGATTGCTCAAGCAAGACGACCGTGCCAAGCTGATCGTCGCGCAGTTCTGGCATATCCCGTGGCCGAATCCCGAAATGTTCCAGGCATTTCCCTGGAAAGAGGAACTGCTCGACGGGCTCCTAGGCAATGATTTGCTCGGTTTCCACCTGCGCTATCACTGCCAGAATTTTCTGGATACCGTAGACCGCACGCTGGAGGCAAAAATCGATTACGAACGCTTCGAGATCACCCGCGGGGGCAAAGTGACCGTGGTGCGGCCTTTCCCCATCAGCATTGATTTTGAGGAACACGAAGGCGTGGCCAGGAGTCAGGCCGTCGATCTGGAGATGGACCGCTGGCACCAGCAACTCCGGTTGAAGGACGAGGCGGTCGGCATCGGCATCGACCGGATCGATTACACCAAGGGCATTCCCGAGCGTCTGCGGGCGCTGGACCATTTCCTGGAGAAGTATCCGGAGTATCGGGAACGGGTGGTGTTTGTGCAAATCGGCGTGCCGAGCCGCACTCATATACCGCAATACAAACTACTGGAAGATGAGATTGACGGAGTGGTCGAGGAGATAAACTGGAAGTGGAGCACCGACTCGTGGCGGCCGATCGTGTACTACAAGCAGCAGTATTCGCCGCGGCAGATGATGGGTCTGCACCGTCTGGCGCAGTTCTGCATTGTCAGCTCGCTGGATGACGGGATGAATCTTGTCGCCAAGGAATTTGTGGCGAGCCGTTTCGATGAGGATGGCGTGTTGATACTGAGCCGCTTCACGGGGGCAGCGCGGGAACTTGGCAGCGCCGTGCTGGTGAATCCATTCGCGGTGGACGAGCTGGCCGAGGCCATCCGCCAGGCACTGGAAATGCCTGAGGAGGAAAGGCGGAAGCGGATGGAGAAAATGCGCCAGGTAGTTGCGGAGAACAACATTTATCGCTGGGCCGGGAAATTCCTGTCCACGCTTCTCAAATTTGAGTTTCCGGAGAACTCACGGGCCGAATCGGAGCTTGTGTCGCAAGCGGTGTAGAGAAGTGGCTTCGCAATTCAGCAATGTTGTTAGTATGCGCTCGAATTGCGTTGCGATGCGTTTCAACTGGAAATGCGTTTCATGTGTTTCATGCGGTGATTTCTATTTCAGGGAGGGGTGACAGCAACATCGAATGAAACAGAAAGGGAGTTTAAAAGCGACTGAGCATACAACATTTCACTGACTTTAGTCAAGTGGCACGGAATGTCATGCGATCACGTCGTGGACGACGCGTCCGTGGACATCGGTCAGCCGAAAATCGCGACCGCTGTAGCGATAAGTGAGCTTCTCGTGATCAATGCCGAGCAGGTAAAGGATTGTCGCATGGAGGTCGTGAACATGGACGCGGTCTTCGACCGCGTTGATGCCAAGCTCATCGGTGGCGCCATACGTCAGACCGCCTTTGACGCCGCCGCCCGCCAAGAGCATGGAGAAGCCGGTGTGATGATGATCGCGGCCAACGGCTTTTTTGCTATCGGGCTTGGTCGTCGGCTGGCCGTAGGGCGTGCGGCCGAACTCGCCGCCCCAAATGACCAACGTGTCATTGAGTAGTCCGCGGCGTTTAAGGTCGACCAACAAGGCCGCCGTGGCGCGGTCGCTGTCGGCGCAAAGCGTCTGGTGCCGCTTGTCGTTGTCCTGATGCGTGTCCCAGGGCTGGTTGTTTTTCGGGTCGAGGTAATACACCTGTATGAAGCGCACGCCGCGCTCCGCCAAGCGGCGTGCGAGCAGACACGATTGGCCGAAAAGCGTCTTGCCGTATAGCGACCGGACGGATTCGGGCTCCTTGCTCAGGTTGAAGGCCTCGGCGGCTTCGCGCTGCATGAGGAAAGCCGTTTCCAGGGCCTGGATCTGGGCGTCCAAGGCGGCGTCGTGAGGGCGTTGCTCCTGGTGCAGACGGTTCAGAGCGTTCAGCAGATCGAGCTGCGCCTTCTGCTGGCCGCGGTCAAGGCTTGGGTGGTTGAGGTTCGCCACCAGCTGCTCGATGCGCAGATCGGTGGTGTTGACGGCCATACCCTGGTGCGCGCCGGGCAGGAATGAGCTGGACCAAAGCTGTGGCCCTACGACGGGCCGCCGCGGCGCCAGCACGACGAAGGCCGGCAGATTTTGGTTCTCGCAACCCAGACCATAAGAAGCCCAGGAGCCCATGGAAGGGCGGATTGGCTGCTGGTTGCCGGAGTGCATCAGAAGAAGGGCCGGCTCGTGGTTCGGGACGTCGGTGTGCATCGAGCGGATCACGCACAGGTCATCCGCACACCTGGCGAGGTTGGGAAACAGTTCGCTCATTACGAGCCCGCTCTGTCCGTGAGGCCGAAAAGCAAATGGGGAGGGCATGTATCCCAGCTTGGCATTGCGCTCCAACTTGCCGGTCGGTTTCTCGCCCTCATGGATCTTCAAAGCGGGCTTTGGATCAAAGGTGTCGACGTGAGACGGCCCACCATTCATGAACAGGAAGATCACGCGCTTCGCCCGTGCGGGGGAATGGGTGGGCAGGGCGGTGCCGTTCGTACTTGACCGGCTTGAGCCGAGCAAGCCGGCGGCGTTCAGAGCACCGGCGAGGCCCAGCATTCCGAATCCTGCCCCGGCGTGGTGGAGCAGGTCGCGCCGGGTGAACAACTTTGGCAGGTTTGGAAACCTGCCCCACAATCGCGGGTCTAAACTGTCCAGCATAGACTTACTCCTCGCTACGATCTAATCGATGAACAACATTTCGTTGGCGGCGAGCAGCACGTGAGCGTACTGTTGCCAGCGGGCGGGGCGGTCTTGTCCTTCTGAGACGAAGGCAAGCCCCAACTTTATCTCTTCCTTCGTTGCCGGGCGGCCGTAGAGCAGGCGGTAGGCCCAATCGATACGGCACTGGTCATCGTCGGAGGGAGCCTCGGTCAACAGCCGGTCCGCCAGGCGCTGGGCCTGGGCGACCATGAAACGGCTATTCAGGATGAACATCTTTTGGAGCGGCGTGGTCGTTTCGCTGCGGCGGTCCGCGTGGCTATTTGGGTCCGGGAAATCGAACAGGGCCAACATGCGGTTCAGTTCCAGGCGACTGACGGCGCTGTAGATTGTTCGCCGGCCCTCCTTGGGGTCCATGGGATCGTGTGACGGGCCGCCAACGGTTGCATTGAGCCCGCCGGCAGCGCAGAGGACGGCGTCGCGCCAGGCTTCGACACTTAACCGGCGACGGTTCATACGACCCAACAGCCGATTCTCAGGACCTGCCGCGCGCTGGTCCGCATTGGGTTTGCTCTCCTGCCGATAGGCGGCCGAAAGGACGAGTTCCCGCTGGAGCCATTTTAGCGACCAGCCGGCCTTCATGAATCGTACGGCAAGGTCATCCAAAAGTTCGGGGTGTGTCGGCGGCTCTCCAAGGGCGCCGAAGTTGCTCGGTGTGCCGACCAGCGGCCGGCCGAAATTCTGCGCCCAGACGCGGTTGACAATCACGCGGGCAGTCAGGGGGTTGCGTGCGGTGCCGATGGCCTCGGCCAGTTCCCGGCGCCCGCTGCCAATCTGGAACAGCCCGGGCTCGCCGTCGCAGAGTACTTGAAGGAAGTGCCGCGGCACGACCGATCCCAGGTTGGCGGCGTCGCCGCGAATGTGAACGTTCAAATCGGTTGGCGTTCCCTCGCAAACGATATGCAAGGCATCGCCGGGCTGGTTCGCCTCGCCGCGAATCGTTTTGGCTACCTGATCATTCAGTGGGCGATTGAACATGAGCGTACCGGCGAACACGCCGGCCAACGCGTAATAGTCCTCGGTGGGAATGGGGTCAAATTTGTGCTGATGACAGCGGGCGCAAGCCACTGTCAGGCCGAGCAGCCCCCGACTCACGGTATCCACGCGATCTTCCCATTCATCCGCCTTCACGGCCGGGCTATTGCGACCGTAGTATTTTGGACCCAGACCGATGAAGCTCAGCGCCGCGTCATGGTGATCGGTCGGCTCGATCAGGTCGGCCGCGAGTTGCAGCTTGATGAACCGGTCGTAGGGCATATCCGCATTCAGCGCACAAATGATCCAATCGCGATACAAGTAGGCATTCGGGTAGCAGAGCGAGCGATCACTGCCGACGATATGCGCCTGGTCTTCCGCAAAGCGGGCAACATCAAGCCACATCCGCGCCCAGCGCTCGCCGTAGTGAGGCGAGGCCAGCAGACGATCGACCACCTTTTCATGGGCGATCGGCGACCGGTCGTTGACAAATGCGTCAACCTCCTCGGGCGTCGGAGGCAGGCCGATCAGGTCGAACGAAACCCGGCGAATCCAGGTCCTGCGGTCGGCAGCGAGGCTCGGCTCGAAGCCAGCCTGCTCGAGACGCGCCAAGATGAAGCTATCGATTTTCTTCTGGGGCCGGGCCGAGCTTTGGATTGAGGGCGCGGCACATGCCCGGGGCGGCTGAAACGACCAAAACCGCTTCCCTGCCTGGATGTCGATCGGCTTGGGGACAAGCGTGAGCGAATTGCCGGCGCGGGGATCGGCAGCGCCTTGTTTGATCCAGGTGTGGAAGTCCGCAATGATATGTTCCGGCAGCTTGCCCGCCGGCGGCATCTGGCGGTCCTCATAGCGGATAGCGTTCAACAAGAGGCTCGCGACCGGATCTCCGGGAACGATGGCCGGCCCGCTATCGCCTCCCTTGCGCATCCCGTCGCGGGTATCGAGAAGCAATCGGCCACGGACTTTCTCAGACTGCGCTGAGTGACATTTGTAACAGTGCGCGACCAGCACCGGGCGGATTTTTTTCTCGAAAAAATCAATCTGTTCGCGGGTCGGCTCGCCGCGTGGAGCCTCCGCGGCCAGGGACAATAGGACTATGGAAGAGAGTAAGGAAATCATTTATCCGAGCGCTTCGCGAAGTTCCTGGAGTAACCGGGCTACCCGGGCTCGCGGATCATAATCCTCTCCGGCCACGGAGAGGGTCTCAATGGGAATGTAGCCGCGATAGCCGCCATTCTTGATGAGCTGGACGAGTTTCTTCAAGTCCGTCTTAAATTTACCATCCTTTCCATCGACTTTTTCCTTGATCTGCCAATTTACCGCATAGGGGATTACCCGCGCGATTTCCTTGTAGGGGTCCGGCATCGGAAAGTAGCCCGTATCGACAATCACGCCGAACCACTCGGAATTTACCTTTTGCACGATCTTGAGAACCTGTTCGGCGGTCTTGAGGGAATCCCCGTGATTTTGGATTCCGACAAGAACCCCGTACTTTTTGCCATGCTCGACGCATTTCTGCAACTCCTCCACCAGCCACTCTGCCATCTGATCCCAGGAGTGACCTTGCGGTTCAGGACCGGCGAAGACGCGGAGCACCGGTGCACCCATTCTGGCCGCGCACTCGACCCACTCCTTCACATGCTGAACATCAGCCGCCCGCTTTTGTTTGTCCGGTGACGCAAAATTGTTCCGAACCCCTGTCCCGCTGATATCAAGCCCAAGTTGAAAAGCCCGGCGCTTGAAATCATTTAAATACAGGTCGCTCGGAATCTTGGGATAGCCGGGGAAAAAATACCCGGTCGGATCGATCGCATCGAAATTTAGTTCGGCGCAGAATTCAAGGAGATCGAATAGGCTCATTCCTTGCCCGCGACCCTTGATCCGGTCGTTCAATGCCTTGTTGAAGGAATAGGCGTTCAAACTGAGCTTGAGTTTTGCGCTGCCGACCCTCTGGATCGGCGCCTGGGCGAAAGCGGCAGAGCAGCCGCCTGCAAGGTTTGTGGCCACGGCAGCGCCCAGCGGGAACAAGGAGGCAGTGTTGAGAAAATCCCGTCGGCTGATTTTATCGTTCACGGTGAGTCTCCCATTTGCGAATTGGGCTTCGATATCTTCTCGTACAAACCCGATTTAGGGAAGTTCAAATCTGCCTGAGCTATCAATATTCGGGAATAACCTGGCCATCGCTCCGCTTGGCGAGGAGCTCGAGTGTCGCCAGCGCGATGGAATTCGGAATTGGCTTGACGCTGCCATCGCAGAAGACGAACTGGCTGACGCCGGGGTGCCAGCTACCGAAAGCTTTATCGGCCCACACGCCGCCGGCGTCGGGACCGGGGTCGGCTCGATCCGGCACGAGTCTGCGCGTATGAGACCCGCTGACGCCGCAAAAGCGGCGGAAGGTGAGTTCCTCGCCGTTGCTGCTGCTGAAGACGGTACCGTCGGTGCCTCTGCCTGTGAAGTCGGTCGGGTAGATATATTTCTCGCCGACAAGAAACGTGTTGCTCAAGCCGTCAGTGATGGAAGCGAAGTTTGTGCCGCTGCGAAAGCTCAGGCAGAGTGTCCCGAGAGGCGGGATGGGACTCAACGAATCGAGATCCAGGTTTGCGGGGCTGGTCTTCCAGCCGGAGCTTTCAACGAGAGCGCCGTCGGAGCCGTTGGTTCCGCCGCAGTTTGCATAGTCGGACAAGCCCCCGCTGCGCGCGATGCCGCCGGAGACAATGTGGTTTCTCGGCATGGCCTCACTGAGTTCGTTGGGGAGGCCGCGACGCGACGGGCAAAAGTAGGTCTTGATGTTGTGAGCGCACGGATCATTTGCCGAACCAGGAGGGCCGTTCTGCTCGTAATACCGTTTCTGGATGTTCCAAAGTTTGTATGCATTATCTTGTTCAATGTAGGGCAGGATGAGGACGGCCCAAGTCGGCCAGCACATCGCAATGCGGTCGGGCGGCAGCGCGCCGAAGCCGTCGTGATAGTTATGGATCGCCAGGCCGATCTGCTTGAGGTTGTTGGAGCAGCTCATGCGATTGGCGGCTTCGCGCACCTTTTGTACCGCCGGCAGGAGTAACGCGATCAGAATACCGATAATGGCGATTACCACCAATAGCTCGATGAGCGTAAAGCCGCGATGATGCCTTCGAATGCTGCGTTCCAGGTGAAGGTGGAAAATTGACCCACGTTGATTGGACTTGGCGCACATGACCTTTCGATCTCCTCAGCAATCATGATATCAGGCGGACGGCACACGGAGTGTGCCTGCTACTTCCAATTCATTACCTTCGTTCAATCGCCAACAGCGTGAAATCGTCTTCGAAGTCGGAGCCGTCCATGAAATCCTTGACTCGGTCCACGAGTGCATCCAGAAGCGCCTCTGAACTCAAGAAAACCGGCGTCAGTTCTGCCAGGGCGTTACGGAGCCTCGCCAGCCCGAATAGTTTGCCGTCGCGATTGGTCGCTTCGATGATCCCATCAGTGAATAGCAAGAGCCTTTCCCCCGGATGGATCTGCCAGTTCACCGTTTGGTAGTGCTCTTGGGGTTCGACACCCAAGGGCAAGCCAATCCCAGCGCGGTCCATGGGCGTTACCTCACCCGCGGCGCTAACGCGCAACGGCGGATGTTGCCCCGCCGCCCCCCACCGGACTCGGCCATTTGGCCCCAGCACGAGATAGACCGCAGTCATAAACAAATCCGGCGGGATCAGGGCATGAAACATTTCGGTTAACCGCGACAGGGCAGTGCCGGGTTCCCCATGAATGTCCGGGTGTGTCGACAAGAGGGTGCGCATCGTGGCCATCAACATGCAAGCCGACGGCCCATGCCCGCTGCTGTCCCCAACGAATACGGCCAGCGATCCATCCGGGAGGGGAAAGAAGCCGTGATAATCACCGGTTGCGAAGTAGAAGGGTCGATACCGAAAAGCCAGCCGGTACTCGGGGTGAACGGGGGCCTCTTGCGGCAAAAGCCGGCTCTGCGCCTGCCGCAATTTGGTCAGTTCCCGGTCGGCTACTCCCCGCAATTGCCGCAGTTCCAGGCACCGTTCGACCAGCGATTGCAAAACCTCGCGGTCAAACGGCTTCTGGATGTAGTAGAAAGCTCCCTGCCGGATCGCGCGGATCAGGTTGGCGTCCGGCTCGGTCATACTGCCGGTGATGAATATCACATCCAGATCCGGCTGCTCGGCCTGCAGCCGTCGCATAAGTTCGAAACCGTCCATTGCCGGCATCCGAATATCCAGGATGGCCAGGTCGGGGCCAAATCCGCCCGCGGTTGCCAACGCTTCCGCCGGTGAGGAAATTGTCGCTAACTCGTATTGTGTCCCCAATACCCGTTTCACGGCGTGTAGCACTCTCGGGTCGTCGTCGACTACCAGGATCCGCGCTCGCAAGGATTTCGGGCTCATGAGCAACCCCGGCGTGTGCCGGCTACTTCCAATCTATCGCTCACGGCACACGGCGTGTGCCGGCTACTACTGTGGAGAGACAGGAATAATCACGGTGACCCGCGTGCCGACGCCGGGGGTACTGTTGATGTCCAGTTTCCCCTGCATTTGCCACACGATCGACCTGCAAATCGACAAACCCAGTCCGTTACCCTCCGGCTTCGTGGAAAAGAACGGCTCGAAGACCTTCGGGAGGTTTTCGGGAGGGATACCGCCGCCGGTATCTTCGATCACCAGTTCAATGGATTGCTCGGCCCGCCGGCCGGCAATCAGCAACCGACCCCCGAGAGGCATGGCGTCGCGCGAGTTGGTAAGCAGATTTAGAAATAGCTGTTCCAGATCGCCCTGAGAGCCCTGGACCTCCGGCAGGTCGCGTTCCAGCTCCAGCACCACATGGATGCCGCGCCGCTCGAGACCGTCCTTGAGGATGGCACGGGTATTGTCAATGGCCTGCTTGATATTCGCGGAAACGGTATTCTGGACTGATCCGCGGGCAAAGCTTAACATTCCTCCGAAAATCCGCCGTGAAGTTTGGATGGAGCCTTCAATCTGTCGCAGATCCTCGGAAAACGACGAGACATCCATTCTCCCCGCTGCAACCTCGGCGCGCATCTGCTGCACCAAGGGCAACACGGCCCCCAAAGCATTATTCACATCATGGGCGACGCCGCGCGCCAAGTCAGCCATCGCATGCTTCCGTTCAGCCTGGAGCAAGTTCAATTCCAGCGACTCGGTCCGCTGGGAGTTCTGCAAGGCAATCGAGGCGTGCGGCAGAAACTGGCCGACCAGTTCACCCTCATACGAACCGAAGGAACCGGCATGCACGGCCGCTACTTTCAGCAGGCCCAGGACCCGTCCGGGGGTCGCCAGCGGTGCGCAAAGCATGCTCCGGTCAAGCGGCACTTTTCCCGACTCGACATCAAGGTGATTGATGTCCAGCAGTTCGGCCAGGCTTACCGCCTTGGAACCGGTCCACTCTTCCCACCTCTTGGCCGGGCGATCAAACCCATAAACGACGCCGGGCCGCAATAGTGCGAGCGACGAAGGCGGCAGGTGGAGTTTCAGCCCGATTTTGTCGCTCTTGCCCTTTTTCCAAGTAATGGTCTCGGCCACGACCTCGAGGGTGCCGCCGGCTGGTTCGTAAATGAACAAAGAGGCCGAGTGATCGTATTGTGTCAGCGAGTGCAATCCGTGGAGAAGTTGGTAGAAAAGGTCTTTCGGTCGAAGTTGCTCGAGGATCTTGCAATCGATCCGCGCGCGCACCTCACGGATCCGTTCCTGGTCGATTCTAGCCAGGACTTCGCTAGCCTTCGCCGCAAGAGATGACAAGGCTTCCCGGTGAGCCCAATGGAGCGGATTGCCCGGGGAGCGTACCGCCAGAATCCCCCACATGCGGCCACGGCGCCGGAGCCGCCCCAATGCTAAATGTGATGGAATCCGGGGCTCGCCACCCCGAATAAATGCCGTGAGGAACTCCCGATCCCAACTCGATTCGCGGGGCACCGAAAAGGTCAATGCCACTTGTGCCGCGCCGGGAACGAGCACCGCCACACAGCCCTCACGGGCGCCGAGCAGCTCCATGCCGGTTCGCAAGGCCGCCGGCGTAACTTTCTTGATTTCGCTTGCTTCCCGGAACCGGCTGGTGAAAGCTTCCAAATGGCGTAAACAACGAAGTTCGAATTCCATGGAGTGGGCGCTGCTTGCCCGGCCCGGCCCGACAGAGTCGGTCACCGGGTCCGGTGAACCGGACGTCGACGTACCATCATTCGCCTTCACGTTAGTAATCCCCGGTAATTACTTGCCCGTCACTCCGGTTGGCCAACTGGCCGAGCGTGACGATATCGGTGGCATTCTTGACCGGCCGAACGCTGCCGTCGCACATGACAAATTGGCACAGTCCCGTGTGCCGGCTGCCGAAGGACCGATTACTCACCATTTGCACATTCCATTGCGGGTCCGGGGAATAGATTTGCAGAATGTATTCCCCACCGCTCGAGCCCCGGCCGGCAAACCGGCGATAGTTGTTGTCATTATTGGCAAAGACACTCCGGTCTTCCATGAAGCCGAAACGGGTCGTATAGCGAACATGTTTTTCCCCGAGCATGAAGGTATTGCTGGTGCCATCGGTTATCGCCGTCAAGGGAACCACCCCTTTCCAATTCAAGATCCTGCCGGTACTGTCGATTGTGGATCGGCCGCCGATCATCGCCCCATTCGCCTCGGGGCCGTCGTTGTCGCCCGTACCGGCGCAAGCAGCGTAGTCGCTCATTCCTCCAGGTGGAGTATCGTTCGAATAGTCGCTGCTCGGGGAACGGCGCGTCGGGCAAAAATAGATCTTCAGGTTGTTCTGGGTTGCGGTTTGAGATTGCTGGGCGTAGGGAAGCTGAACGTTGAAAAGTTTGTAAAGGTTGTCCTGCTCGATATAAGGCAGGATCAAAACGGCCCAGGTCACGTGGTTGGGTCCAATCTGGGCCGCGGGAAGGACGCCGAACGAGTCGTGAAAGTTGTGGCAAGCCAGCCCGATCTGTTTGAGATTGTTGGAACAGCTCATGCGATTGGCGGCTTCCCGCACTTTTTGCACGGCGGGAAGCAGCAGCGCAATCAAGACGCCGATGATGGCAATAACCACCAAGAGCTCAATTAGCGTGAAACCTCGGCGATTGGGGGAGGACATGGCTGCAATCATGACGCAACCTCCAAGATCCAACCTATTTTATGCGCTCGGAGCACACAAGAAAGGTTCTTCGTTCGTTTCGCGATCAAAAATGAAAACACCGGCAGCGTGGCTCCCGGCGCCTTTTGTTTTGCTCTTTCACAAGCATTTTTAGAATTCCCGCTTCGTCTGGATTCCCGGTCGCGGCACCGGGTATTTCCCATCAGGCCCCGCCTGAACGGGTGCGGGAGAATCAAACGTCAACTGGTCGACGTCGGGAGCGAACTCATGTTCGCAATGGAGCATTTCATCCCACGTGACAAGCCGGCCCGTATGAGCCGCCATCCGGCCCATGGCGGTGGCCAGGCCGGCTTCGGCGCCGCGTTTCGCTTCGTTGTGGGACCTGTCCTGGCGGATGGCCTCGATCAGCCGGTCCCATTCGATCTGGTACGGATCAGGCTCCGGCGGCGGAAAGTTCCAGACCATCTCCTGATTCACAAAGTTCTGGCCCTTGAAAATGCGGCACTTGGCAGGGGTGTGCCCCTTGGTCGAAATGATTGCGGAACCTTTGGATCCGTGCGCGTAGCTGGCAAATTCCTGGTGGCAGCCGGACATGGTCCGGCCTTCCAAGAGAAACTTCGTGCCGTCGCCAAAGGTGTACTCGATGGAGTAACTGTCGAAATTCTGGTCGACGTTGTTGCCGCGGTAGTGCCGGCCGCCGGCCGCGTGCGCCTTGACCGGCCAGCCGTCTTTCATCCAGCAGCACTCATCGATGTTGTGGATCAGGAAGTCGCTATAGGAGCCGCCGCTGGCCCAGAGGAACGAATGGAAGCGGCGGATTTGCCAGAGGAGTTCACTCATCGGGTCGGTCTTCGGAGTGGAAAAGCAGGTGGCGAGAGGACCATGCATCCGGTAAGCGCGCATCAGGATAACGTCGCCGATCTGCCCATCTTTGATTCGCTGGTAGAGTTCCGCGCGCGCGGCGCAATGCCGGCACATTAGCCCCACGCCGACCTTGAGGTTCCGCTTTACCGATTCCTCTGCCAACTTCAGCATTTTGCGCGTGCTCGGGCCATCCACCGTGGTCGGCTTCTCCATGAAGACGTTGATGCCTTTCTGGATCGCGTAGGTAAAGTGGACCCACCGAAACGCCGGAGGCGTGGTGAGAATCACCACATCGCCCGGCCGGAGGCAGTCCATCGCTTTCTTGTAGGCATCAAAGCCGATGAATTTGCGGTCCTCGGACACATCCACCTGGTTGGCAAAAGTTCTGTGGATATGGTTGAAGCTGGAGCTGAGCCGGTCTGTGAAGACATCGGCCATGGCAACAAGCTTGATCGGGCCGCTCTTGGTTGAAAGGGCGTTTTCCGCTGCCCCGGTTCCCCGGCCGCCGCAACCAACCAGGGCCACCTGGATGGTATGGCTTTCCCCCGCGTGGACCTGGGGAAGTGCGATCCCCGCCAGGGCGGATGCCGCGGCAACCTTTCCCGTAGTCTTTATCAGTTCCCGGCGCGACCAATCGCTTTTCTTGGCGGTGTGATTCACAAAAGTTGTCCTCCGTTATTTGGCGGGTATGAGTGAAAGCAGTAGTCCCATTTAATCAGGTTTGATCAACGAAAGTCAATCGCTGGCGCCCGATTCGTTTCAGCGTCCTGTCAGCTAAAATACACATGCGGTCACTAACATTCGTTTCGCTCATAAAAACAGCCCCCTTTTTGTATTTCATTTTACGTTGCTGTTACCCCCCTCGCACTTTAATTGTCATTCTTTGTTCAAAAATCAGCCAATTTTGCAAATTTCATTTCACGGGGCCGCCATCGAATCCCCCGCTGCCCGGGAGGTGAATTGGTCGATTCGTTTCCATAAGAATTAACCTTGTAGCAGGCAGGCTCCGTGTGCCGTCCGCACCTTTACAATTGAGGTATCTCATGAACCGCACTTTCCATTCCCGTTTTCTCGCTGTCGTTGCCGTCGCGTTCTCGCTCTTCCTCCCCGCTTCCCGCGTTCTGCCGGCCGATGACAAGGCCGACAGCGGGTGGGTCAGCCTGTTCAACGGCAAGAACCTCGACGGATGGGTGCAGCGCGGCGGCAAGGCCAAATACGCTGCCGTTGATGGCCAGATCGTCGGCACGTCGGTGCCGAACACCGGAAACTCGTTCCTTTGCACGATGAAAGACTACGGCGACTTTATCCTCGAACTGGAATTCAAGGTCGATGCCGACCTGAACTCGGGAGTGCAGATCCGCAGTCAATGTTTTGATGAGCCCCGGACCGTGAATCTAAACGGCAAGGACATCAAGATCCCCGCCGGCCGGGTCCACGGCTACCAGGTCGAGATCGACCCGGACGTCAAACGCGGCCGGCTCTGGACCGGCGGCATCTACGACGAAGGCCGGCGCGGCTGGCTTGTCGACCTGAAGAACAACGAACCCGCCCGCAGGGCCTTCAAGCCGGATGAGTGGAACAAATTCCACATCGAGTGCAAAGGCGACTCGATCAAAACCCTGCTCAACGGCGTTCCCGCGGCTGAATTGAAGGATTCGGTCACCCCTTCAGGTTTCATTGGCCTGCAGGTCCACGGCGTCGGCAAAAAGGAACAGCCGCTGGAAGTCCGGTTCCGGAATTTGCGCATCAAGGAATTGAAGTAATTCCGAGAATAGCGCTATCGACAAAATCGCCCTCTGCAGCGCCGTCCAACCGATTATAATTCGGGATCGGTCTCATGTCTGAAAGACGGGGAAAGGAGGCCCCATGTTGAAGAGTCAATCCTCCTTTCGCGCAAGCGCGTACGACGCGATTCCGGCACTTTGCGGCATCGCCATCGTCGCTTTCATGCTTTGGACCTTTCTCAGCTTCTCTACTTTATCCTGGTGGGTGATAGTTCCAGCGTTTGTTGTGCTTGCCTGGTCGTATTGCTGGAACCTCCAGTGCATTTCCCACAACTTCATCCATAACCCGTATTTCACCAGCGCCTGGCTGAATCGCGCCTACAGCGTGTTGGAGACGCTCGCTCTGGGCGTGCCCCATGTCTTCTATCATCACTACCACATGAATCATCATTGGGGGGACAACGACGCCAAAGGGCCGGACGGCACAACAAAGGATTGGTCTTCCATCTATCGTTACGGCAAAGGAGATCAGCCGGAAGCCTTTTGGCGCTATTGCCTCGTGAGCTTCTTCCGCGTGGAAGTTGGTCCGCTGCTTCGCACGGTCTATCGCCACGGGGCGCTGGAAGTGATGCAGGCAGCCGTCGAGACTATGGTTCTCGTGGGTTTCTGGGTCACGATGCTCGTCATCGATTGGCGGTATTTCGCATTTTTCTATCTGCCGTCCTATTATCTGGGATGGGTCTTGAGCTATGCGGAAGGCTATCTCGAACATTTCGGCGCCAAGCCGGGGAATTACTTTGCCAATTCCGTAAGCTCCTACAACAATGTATACAACTTTTTCTGGTTCAACAACGGCTACCACCAGGAGCATCATTGGGACCCCAAGGAGCACTGGACCCAGATGCAGCAACTTCACGAGCAGATCAAGCCCCAGCTCACGGCCAATCACACGCGGATCCTGCGGGGTCCTCACATCACGGCTCTCCTCGAAGACTGGTGGACGGGACGCACGCATTTTGACGCGGCGGGGTCCGTGCCAGTCCAGCCTCCCCGGTCCGCCGCGTAGGAAGACAGCGATGCTGTGGCAACACTCGTGAGTAACAGCGCCACGTCTGACGCCAGTGGGGGGTTACTGCCGAATAGCAAACTGGCACCGCTTAGCCGCAACCACCTCAATACAATCTCTTTGCCGAGTCTCCGATTTTCAATGGATCGCAACAGTCGCTCACGGCAGATTGCCGGGCCTTGGTGCCAGCCGAGTGCCGATGCGGAGCTTATTGCCGTCCGGGTCCACCAGCTTCATATCCCGCAGACCTTCGATGGTTTCGCTCGGGGGCGACTCGATGGGAACGCCTTGTTGTTCGAATTCGACGTACCTCGCATCGACGTCCGGAACGTACAGGTGAACCAGGCCGCCGACCTCACAATCACCACGATGTTCGGTCAGGTAAATACTCATGCCGTCCCGCACGATTTCGCTCAAGAAACTACACGGGCGAGAAGGTCCGCTGTCAAGGGCGTATTGCTTGGGAACGGGGCTACGGGAACGGAAGCGGGGGTGTCGTTGGGGGTCAATGAAAGTCTCCTCGTCGTTGCAGTCGGTGCGGCGGTTGCATGCAATGCGTGCAATGCCCGCATTGCACACAATGCACGCAATGCAGCCGGGCCGGGTGTGTGCAACGACTGCAATGACGTCAACAGGTGGCATTGGTCGTTCGTCAATTGTCATTGGTAATTGGTCAATAGTACTCATCAACCATTGGTTCGTCGTTGCAGGCGATAATGCAACGACCCCATGCGCTCGCCGGCGAAGCCGTCCGCTCGCGGAGCGAACGGGCTACGTGCCAACGCCACGTCTTCCAATTACCACAAATGCGTTTGATCGGTAGAATGAGCGTACGTCCCGCCAGCAGCAGGAAACACTGTTTTGAGGAGATTAATTGTCATGTGCCGTCAATATCGGCCGGACCACAGACTCGGCTTCACCTTGATCGAGCTTCTGGTCGTGATCGCCATCATCGGCATCCTCATTGCACTGCTTCTGCCCGCCGTACAAAAAGTGCGTGACGCGGCGAACCGGATGAAGTGCCAGAACAACCTGAAACAGATCGCGCTGGCGCTGCATTCCTATCACGATGCCAACGGCATCCTACCGACGGGAGTCTCGCTGGGTATCGGCAACTTTCTGTCGTTTCACGTGCATATCCTGCCCTACCTGGAACAGAATAACCTTTACCAGCGCTTCAATTTTGCCGCGCGCTACGATAACCCGGCCAACCTGGCCCTCGGGCTGAACCTGGTTCCCAATTACCAGTGTCCCACCGCTACCCAGCTCAATACCCAGTACGGCACCGGCGAATGGTCCGGAGGCCAGCCGACCTTGACGACCCACTATTACGGCGTAGCCGGGCCGATCGGCACCAACCCGCAAACCGGCCAACTGTACCAGTTTCGCACGACCAATCAGGGCAACGAAGCCACCCAGGGAGTCCTGGGTATGGGGAGCAAGGTCCGATTGACCGACATCACCGACGGCACATCGAACACGCTCATGGTCGGCGAAATGTCCTGGACCAACGCGAACTATTACCGGGTGTGGATTCGCGGCACCTACGACGACACAACCAACCCGGATCGGGACACGACTTGCTGCCGCAATGTAGCCAACACCTTCGCATCGACGCCGTATAACGGCAGCGACAACGCGAATAATACAAGTTTCGGCAGTGAACATGCCGGCCGCGGCGCCAATTTCGCGCTCGCCGATGGTTCGGTCCGCTGGGTCAGTCCGGGCATCAGCATGGCGACCTATCGCAGCGTCGCCAGCTACAATGGCGGTGAAGTCATCAGCGATTTCTAAGTACGCGCCGCTTGCATTGCCTGAGCATCCCCAGGAGGCCGTTTGATGCTCCAAATCATTCGCTCGCCGCTGCCGGCTGTTCCCACGGATCCCTCAACCCTCCCCACCACAGTGGCCGACTTTCTAAGATCGATTGAGCAATCGCGCCATTGTCATTGGATCGTGCCCACGGGCCGTCGCCGGCGCGCCATGCCCAAACAATGGCTTGAGCGGATGAAGAGCCCGGCCTCTTTCCTCCCGGCGTTTCACACCATGGAAAGTTTTGTTGCCCGAGCTCTGGAATTCAGCCTCCACCAGCGCCCGCGGATCAACGACCCCGAACGTCTGCTTCGTGTGGCCCGCGCCTGGCAGGAAACCCTCGGCCGGGCCGCAGGAGGGGGCTTCGTCCACCAACTCGACCGCTTCATCCGGGACTGGCAGGCCTGCAACATGCCCATCCCGGCGCGTCCCAATGACATCTTCGAAAAAATTGTCAAACGGTATCTTGCCGATTTGCACGCCGATGGGCGTGCCGACCGGATGACCAGCGTCACGGCACTGGCACGCGAACTCGCGGACCCCAACAGCCAAACCACCCGACTATTTTTGCCGCCGTCGACAAAGGTTCTTTTTGATGGCTTCTACCGGCTGGAGCCGATCGAATTGATGTTGATCGCCGCGCTTGCCCAATCATGTGAAGTTTGGCTTTGGCTGGTTGGCGTGCCCGGGCGGCGCTATTGGGAAACTCTGCAGGTTGCCGCCCAGATTCTGCAAGAAAAAGTCCCGGAATTCACCATTACCGACGTGCTTCCGCCTCCTTCCAGTCTGGCAACTCTGGGGAGGAATCTCTTTCGCCTTCCAACTGTGGGTCAAGTTTCGAACTTGACGCACATTTGCAGTCAAGTTGAAAACCTGACCCACGAGTATGCTGCCTCTTTGTCCGCGATCTACCAAGTCGAAGCCGCCGATCCGGCCGCGGAAGTGGAAAACGTGGCCCGGCGCATCAAGTCGGACTACTATCTGTCGCAGCAGGCAGATTGCCCTTTGCGCCTCAGCGATTTCGCCGTCGTCGTCCCCAATCCGGATTATGACCCGCTCATCCGCGAGATCTTTCCGCGCATGGGGTTGGAGTTCAACCTCGCGGGCCGTTCGCTCGTGGTTTCCCGGTCGCGGCCCGCCCGCCTGATACTCTCGGCGTTGCAATTAATCCAGGGGCAATGGCGGCATGATTTACTCCTGGATTTTCTGATGCAGCCCATGGTTAAACGCCTGCTGGAAGGGAAACATCTCTTGAATGAATTGTTCGGGCATCGCCCTCGGGCCCGCAAGCCGCTGGATTACACGGCATGGTCCGATTCTTGGAACAAGCTCGCCGATGGTTTCCAGAGCCTTGTCGCGTCTATTCGCCATGTTCTTGGACCGGTTGCCGCTCTGGATCAGTTCCTTGCATCCTCTTCCGAACATGGCGAACCGCTGCGCTCCCTGGTGCATATCTGCGGCGATTTGCTGCGGGCCGTCAAGATCAACACATGGCTGGCAGTCTTCGACCCCACAACTCAAGACGAAGAACCGCACATTCCGTGGATAGAGTTGGAAAAGGATCAGCAAGCGTACTACAAAGTGCTGGGTATTCTCGAGTCACTGCAAGCGCTGCCCGGGAATCGGATACCCCTGAACTTGCAAGAACAACCCGATGCACTTACGGCCCTGCTTCTCGCTCTGGATGCGGAAACCTACCAGGTAAAGTCGCAGGACGATGCGGGCGTGCAGGTGTTCGAGATCCGGGAAATTCGCGGTTTGACCTTTCGCCGGGTCTTTGCTTTGGGATTGGCGGAAGGGGAGTTTCCATCCTTGCCGGAAGAGGGAGTCGTGGCAAGCCACCGGCTCCAATATCTGCCGCTTCGCGAACAGCTCCAGCAAAACGAAAATGAAACGGCTTACCTGTTCACGCAATTGTTTGAGGCAGCCGGGGAAATGCTGGTTCTTTCGCGCCACGTGTTGGCCGATGACCGGAAAATGCCGCCGAGTCCCTTTTTGATGGAAGTTCAAGGTCAGTGCAAAATACCCCATTTGGAGATTCCCGACCTGGTAGGATCCTGGCCGGATGCCCAGAAACGACTTGGCGAGTTTTCGTATGCCAATCCGGAAATCCCGATCACTGTTCCTGCACTCTGGCCGAATGTCCCCCCGAACCAGCAAGCGCAAGTCGATCGGGTCCTCGCGGATTTGTTATCGTACCGGCACCACAAGGCCCGCCGGGAACACATCGCAATTGATGCGCCTGCGCTGTTACGCGTCCTTTTCCCGGATGATCGCCCATTCAATCCCAGCGAGCTGGAAACCTATGCGGCCTGTCCCTTCCGATTTTTCGGGAGCAGAATCTTGCGCCTCGATGAACGCGACACCGATGAAACCCGGACTCACTACGGTTCCCTTATACACAACGTCTTCCAACAGTTCTACGAGGAACTGCGCCATGCTTGCTCCGGACCTGCCAATCATCCCCTCCCACCCATCACGCGCGGGCATTTCCCCAGACTATTGCAAATATTTGAGGATGAATGGGCCAAACTCGCTGCCGGCGCCTTGCCGCCCGATCTCCAAACCCTTTTCCATCAGGATCAAGGCGTTTTGGATCTCTTCTTCGAGGCCATACAAACAATCGAAAAGGAATACGGCAATTATTTGAACGAGTTCGTTCTCAGGACTGCGGACGGCAATCCAGTTCTTCTCGGAATGGATCAGTGTGGTCGTCCGGTTTCTCTAACCGGAAAAATCGACCGGGTTGACCTGGGCCGATCCGATCCCACCCGAGTGATCATTCTGGATTACAAAACCGGCAAGGTGGTATCTAGGAAGAGCTTGATCGACAAATTGAATGATGGACGGATGCTGCAATTGCCTTTGTATGCGGCAGCTTTGAAACTGATCCGCCCGGAACTGCTGGGCATCGGCGGCGCCTATATTCATCTCCACGAAAAAACCGAAAACGGGGACAAAGCTATTCTTCCCGTGGGAGAATGGCTGCCGATTAAGGGCAAGCGAGGACCGATTCCATTCGCACCGGCTCAGGCCCTGGCCAAAGCCGTCTCGATGGCGGGAGATATTCGCGCCGGCCGATTTCCATTGACCGAGCATAATGTGGATCGAGCCCACGTCGAGTGTACCGCCTATTGTCCGATGCGCCATGCCTGCCGGCATCCCAAAGGCTATGAATCATCCCGCTATTGAAAGGATTCGCCCATGCTCGAAACGCCGAAGTTTCAACAATTTAACCACAACCAGCGCCATGCCCTGGACACCGCCCGCAATCTGGCGGTCCGCGCCAATGCCGGCACCGGCAAGACCAGCGTCCTGGTCGAACGGGTCGTGCAATTGCTGGATCGCCATAGGCGGGCAGGCACGCCGCTGAATGTCAGTGCCATCGTCGCGATCACGTTCACGCGCAAGGCCGCCGCCGAGTTTCGCGAACGCCTGCGCGAATCGTTTCTGGAGCGAATCCAGGCGACAAAGGACCAAGGCGATGTTGGTTATTGGTCCGCGCAGTTGGACCTACTGCCACCCGCCATGATCGGCACCATCGACAGTTTTTGCGCGCGCCTGCTGCGGGAATTCGCCTGGATGGATGAAACGCTCGATCGCCTCGAACCCGAATTCGAATCCCTTGAAGGCTTCGCGGAGGAACGCCTCAAAAAGGAAGCCGTCGATCGCGTAGTCAACCGGCTCAGCGCTCCTCCAACCGGGAGGACATCGTCCGATGAGCAAAGGGCGATCGAAGCCTGCAGGTGGTGGCTAACGACACAGGGCTTCTGGTCCCTCGAAAGACACTTAGTCGCCCTGCTCAATCATCTTGTGGACCCGGAGAAAATCCTCGAAGCCCATGATCAATTGACTCCCGCATCTCAAAGAGTGGAGCAATTCTGGTCGGTTATGCCTTTGGTTATTTACGTCCGGGAAAATCGCAGCCGTATTCGTAGCGATCTGGAAAGGCTGATGGAGGACATTCGACAATTGAAAAAGCCCAGCGCTTTTCTCAGAGAATTCCGCGCTCAATTGTTGGAAGTAACTTCCCTATTGCTGCAAGAGGATCGCCATGCTCTTCAACTGACTTTCGGCATACTAAGAAAGAAACTGTTTACGGAAGAAGGAAAACCCAGGATACGGGATTTTACGTCCATTAAGTCTCAAATCGCGCCCGTTCAGGAAACCTGGGGAGCACTCAAGGATTTTGAATTTGATTTTGATGCGGAAGTAGCCGCTCTGGAAGCCACCGATCGTCTCGTGTGTCTATTCAAATCTGTCCATGCCGAGTACCTCAACTTGTGTCATCAAACCAATAGTTACGATTTTTTGACGCTGGAGCGCCGAACGCGCGATTTACTGGCTCGCTCCGCTGCGATCCAAAAGCTTCTCAAGGATCGCTGGCGCTACATTATGGTCGATGAATTTCAGGACACCAATCGGCTGCAATGGGAGATTATCTCCTGGTTGGTCGGGGATGGGCCGGACGGTCTGCTCGATGCGGACCGCTTGTTTGTCGTCGGCGATCCCCAGCAATCCATTTACCGTTTCCGCAACGCGGATGTCAGCGTCTTCGCTCACGTCAAGGAAGCAATTCGGTCCGCGAATCAACATCACGGCCATGCCAATCGGCCCACCCATTATGACAAGATGCTCAAGAAACCTTCCACTCCCGAGCAGCGCCTGGGCCTGTTGCCCCTCGCCGAAAACTACCGCACGCTTCACCCGGTGCCCCTGCAATTGCTGGATCACGTTTTTCAAAATGTGTTCGATCCGGACCTTCATGGCTTGGACCTCGAAAAAAATAATTTCGAAATCCCATATCAACGCTTTGAATTCGCTGACAGTTTGGCGTCGCCACCGGCCGGGGAAGTGATTTACGTGCTTCCTGCAAATCCGGACTCCGAAGAAGAAAGTCTTGAGGAATCCGCAAACGATTCGAACGAAGCAGAAACCGCTGGCGATGATTTGAGCGATCGCCAGGTAGTGGCAGTCGTTGATCAATTATTGCAAATGTACGGCAGACCCCGGCTTCGACCCGATCCGGCTCGGCCGCCTACTTTGGAATGGCAAGACATGGCGGTGTTATTGCCCAGTCGCACCGTTGTCCTCACCAAACTGGAAACTGAATTGCACCGCCGCAACATTCCCTTTGTGGTTACGAAAGGCATCGGTTTTTGGCAGCGCCAGGAAGTGCGCGACCTCGTCAACCTCGTCTCGACCATCGCGGACGCCGGCGACGAACTGGCTCTTTTCGCCGTGCTCCGTGGTCCTCTTGGCCAATTGACCGATACGGAAATCCTTTTCCTTTCTCAGATGGGACGCGGCCGTCTCGATCGCGGTTTGCGGTCAGTGGTGCAGTATGCGGACTCTATCAACCGAGCCGCCCGGCCTATGCCGGCGGAACCGGCCGACCCTCTAGCTGCCGCCCTGGAAGAGGTCTGGCGGAATTTCTCTGCCGGATCCAAGGAACGTCTTTGCCAATTATATCGGCGGCTTCATGCTTGGCGGGCACGCGTGGACCGCATGCCCCATGCCGACTTGCTTCAGCGAGCGATAGAAGAGAGTCACGCGTACGCACTCTACGCGGCAGATGCCACAGGGGAAGTTATTCTGGGCAATTTGATGCGCCTCCTTGCGCTCATTCGCGCGGAAGAAGAGCGGTCGGCTCCCGGCCTGGCCCGACTGTCCCGGCTGTTGCGGCAACAAGTGGATGATTCTCTGAAAGAAGAACAGGCCACTCTGGCCCTCGGCCGGGATGCCCTGCAAATCATGACGGTGCATGCGGCCAAGGGATTGGAGTTTCCGGTCGTAGCGGTTCTTAAAATGGAGAAAGAAGCAGCCTCAAATTGGCGCCCGCCACTAATGATAGTGAGCGAGTCAGACAAACTTCTCGCCGACGATTGCAAGACTTTACCCCAGCCTTTACCGGGGACGGTCGCGGTAAAGATTCGCCATCCGCAAAGGCCGCGCGAAACATACACACCCGGCCTTCTCCGCGCGCTGCACCGTTTGAACAGCGCCCAGGAGTTGGCCGAGAGCCGCCGCCTATTCTATGTTGCCGCCACCCGCGCAAAAGAACGGCTCATTCTCGCCGGTAAACAGCCCAAAAGCAAAAAGAATGGTGATCGCGCCAAATTGGCGGTCAGCTGGCAGAAATGGTTTGAAGACGCCCTCGGAATTACCGAAACCCAAAAGCAGGCGGGGGCTTGGGAAGATCCTACAAAAGAGTTCCGCGTTGCCATCATCACCGGCATTTCAGGGAATAAATGGCGCGAATCCGCCGGCACCCCATCCCCCCAAACCATCAATCTGGAACAAATCGGCGAAGGCCCGCTTGCCCCTTCGATCACAGTTTCCACGCTGGACGAAATGCTGGAATTGTGGGCCAGCGATAAACGAGCGTGGCACCTGAAATACCGCGCCCAATTACTTCCGCAAATCAAATTGCCGGTTCTGGAAAAGCCCGTCGCCCGGTCTCAGCGCCAGGACCTGAAATACGGCCGAATTACCGGAATCCTCGTTCACCGGTTGCTGGAAATGAGGGACGTCATTTCCTTGACTTCAACAAACGATCTGCTTCCCGTGATGGCCGGCAACCTTTTGTCCCAATCCGCGGTCGACTGGCCTGCCAATGGCGAAGTCGCCCCTCTCATACCTCCCGATGAGGTTCAGGAGGTCGTCGCGGCCGCCCAGGCCATCCTGCAAAAGGTTGGCGCCGACGAGTCACGGGCAAACGAGATTCGCGCGCTGGTGGAGGCCCCTGGTGAAACGGAAGTTGATTTCGTCCTGCGACTGGGCCGATGGCACATTACCGGCCGCTTCGACAAACTGCTGGCGACACCCTCTGGCAACCAAATTGTAGATTGGAAGACCGATCGGGATGAAGATCCGGCAACGATCATCAAACGCTACCAAAACCAGATGAAACTATACGCATTGGCGCTATATCGAATCGGCAAGGCCGCCATTGACCAGGGCGCCGTCCCCGTTCGGTTGGTGTTGCTGCATCATTTGCAAGTCGTTTCACTATCATTTGCCGTGGCGGAGTTGGAGGCCTTTGCCGCTTGCCTCGCTACCGAATTTACTCGTATGGAAACTTATGTCCCCGGGCAAAATACGGCTGGTTCATCTCAGTGATGTGCACGTCACGGCCCAGCCACTGGGCTGGACCCGGGCGGACTGGTTTAATAAGCGGTTTCCGAGTTGGTTGAATTATCAATTCCTGGGACGAAAACTGCGGTTTCGCCATGCGGATGCGATTCTCGCCGCGTTAATGGCCGACCTGAACGCGCGGCCACCCGATCACGTGATCTTTTCCGGCGATGCCACCGCCCTCGGGTTCGAACCCGAATTCGCGAAGTTAGCCGCCCTTTTTGGCCTGGACCAATCCAACCCTCTTCCTGGTCTGGCGGTTCCCGGCAACCATGACTATTGCACGATCCCGGCGGAACGCTCCGGACTCTTTGAGCGGTATTTTGCTCCCTGGCAGGTCGGCGAACGGATCGACAATGCGATTTATCCCTTCGCGCAGCGCGTCGGCTCCATCTGGTTGATCGGTGTGAATAGCAGCACCGGCAACCGCTGGGCGTGGGACGCTTCAGGTTGCGCGAATTCTTTCCAGCTAAAGCGCCTCGAACAACTGTTGAACCGGCTGGACCCGCTGCCGCGCATCCTGGTCACCCACTATCCGGTATGTTTGGCCGGCGGCAAACGCGAACGGCGCACCCACGGCTTGCGCAATGTGGCAGACCTTGTCCGCGTTGCTGCCGCTGGCGGAGTCTGCCTCTGGTTACATGGCCATCGCCATGGTCCGTATTTCCTCTCGAATCCGCCGCTGGCGCCGTTTCCGGTAATCTGTGCTGGTAGCGCTACCCAAAACAGACTTTGGACTTATGCAGAATATCTCATCGACGGCATCCGCTTTTCGGCCACGCTCCGCGGCTTTTCTCCCGGCCAGCAAACCTTTATGGATTGCCAAACGTTTGCCTTGCAATTGCATCCTCCTTCCGTGTAGATCGTTTAACCCGGAGCAAGCGGCGACCGCATGGACTTTGCGGGACGCCCCCGTCGCCGCTGGCTACGGGTTAACCGACCGTGTCTTGACGATTACAACTTCGGAATTCACTCCCGATGTAGTCTTCGCTTGTGCAAGAACGGGGAAAGCTTTATGGTAATATAAGGTCCAGTTCGTGGCAAATGGGAGTCTTACGGTGGAAAGCTATGTCATTCCTGCATTAGCCGCCGCAGCGATTGTAATGGCTGCGTGGCTTCTTGTCCGAAGAAAAATCTTCTCCTGAGGTGGCCGGGGATGTGGTACGAGTTCGTACCCGAAGGAAACGCCGGATGAATTGGAAACCAAAGACCCCGATGTACCCGCTCCCGTCCCATGAAGTCTTAAAATACCTGCCGAATCACTTCGCCGTTGCTAATTGGAAATGGCCTGCCGAGAGAATCGTGCATCTCCGTGTGCGGATGATAGCCGAGGCAATGGAAGATCGTCGCAGTTAAATCTTGCGGCTGCACCCGGCCATCCCGGGGATACGCCCCGATCCGGTCGGAAGCGCCGATTATCTGGCCGCCGCGCACGCCTCCGCCCGCAAGGGCCACGGAATAGACGTGCCCCCAGTGATCCCGCCCGCCGGCGCCGTTGATCTTGGGACTCCGGCCGAATTCCCCCATCCACACCACCAAGGTTTGTTCCAGCAGCCCGCGCGCATCCAGATCTTCCAGCAGCGCGGAGTATGCCAGATCCATCGGCGGCATCAATGCGGTCTTGAGGCGCTCCGCATTTTTTTGGTGCGTGTCCCAAACCGGGTTACTGTCGGAATCTGCTTTGGTTCGCGTCCAGTTCACTTGCACCAGTGGCACACCGGCTTCCACGAGCCTCCGGGCCAGCAACACGCTTTGGCCGAACCGGTTGGCGCCGTACCGCTCGCGCAGGCACGGCGGCTCTTCCTGCAGGGCAAACGCGCGCCGCGCTTTCGTCGAGCGCAACAAATCGAAGGCTTGTTGGCTTTGCACATCGAATCGGCCGGCGGCACCGCTTCGGACCACTGTGTCCAGGTGCACGTTTACTTGCGCCAACAACGATTGCCGTTCCTGCAGGCGCAGGGGCGGTACTTCACTGGGCAACCCCAGTTCCGGGATCTCGTAATTCGGCTGCGAGGGATCGCAGTGAATTAACCACGGATCCGCGGCCCGCCCTAGCCAGCCGGCGTTTTGGCCCGGCCAGGTAAGCATGCCCGTGTTCCAAATGTGTTCCGGCAGGGTCACCGCCGCAGGCAAACTTGTGAAATGAGGCTTGCGGCTTTGGTGCAATTTCTTGACTATCGCCCCCATACACGGCCAATCGTTGGGCGCGCCGGGTTTGCTGTTTTCCGAATTGGTGGGCTGATGGGGACGGCCCGTCAGCATCCAGTAGCCGCTGGAGGAATGGGCATTGTCGTTGGTAGCCATGGCCCGCAGCACTGCTATTTTGTGGACGAGGCGGGCCACGCGCGGCATCAGTTCCCCGACCTGGAGGCCCGGTACGCTGCTGGCGATCGGTTGCAAATCGCCCCGGATTTCGCGGGGAGCATCTGGTTTAGCGTCCCAGGTCTCATGTTGCGGCGGACCGCCCATCAGAAACAAGATTACGCACGCCTTGGCTTTGCCGAAGGAAGTCTCGTGCCGCAGTCCCGGAACCGACCGCGCCTGCAAAAGTGCAGGTAACGATAATCCGCAAGCGCCCAAACTCCCTACGAGCAGCCATTCTCGGCGCGTCAGCCCGTCACATAGTCGGTATTCCCGATCCTGTATCCTGAGCATGGCGTTAATCCATGGCCCACTTTCGCTTCCATCCCAAGTGTAGTCATCCGTTTATTAAAGTGCAAGGATTTGTTCCGCCGCCCTTGGCTCGAACATAGAAATGTCCGGTTGTTCAGCGGTGGCGCTCGAGACAAAAAAGAAAGACCAACAAACCCAGGACTGTCGCCCACTCAGCCCTGAATTCTTGGTCTTTCTAGAAAACAGTATCGGTATTTCGGTCCCGGTTTTCTATTCGTATATTTACGGATTCTCATCTTTTATCGGTTCCTCCCCAACCGCGGAGATTTTGTCTTCTTTGCGCGAAACCCGTTCTTGTGGATGTTTTTCGGCCTTAATCGGAGCCGGAAAATGTACCGACACTTTTTCTCCGGCCAGGGCCATCACGATCTGGCTCTGCTCGTTCGCGCGCCCATTTTCCTGCCATTTCGCGCGGATTTCATAGGTGTATATCTTCCCGGCCGCCAGCGGCGGCGATTCATAGGTCCGCTCGATGCCCGTTTGTTGGGTCTGGCGGCTGTCAATCCAGATTTCGGCATCTTGCGGTACTTCCACGACAAGCACGACGCTGTGGTCCGCGCGCTTCGGCACTATTACCGCGGCGGGATAGGAAGCAATGTCCGGTGCTTCCAGATACCACGGCACGTGGCGTAAACCACGGTAATCCGGCGGCACGCCGGGTCCCGGCAGAGGCCCCGGATAATTCGCGATGCCGTAGCCCCTGCCGTAACTGTAATATTCTCGATACCGGCCCCCTCCGTAATAGCCGCCGATGTTGTCGTCCAAGTTGTAGCCGAAATAACTGGGCGGGAAGACCCATCCGCCGGCGGGCCCTCTGCCCCAAAGTCCGTACGGAGTTGCCATTCCGGGATCCCCGGCTTGGCCGATGCACGGCATCTGGTCTAGCACCAGCCAACCCATCGCGCCGATTGCTAATAGTAAACGCATGCTCCGAACCATGGTTTTTTTCTCTTTTGTAGCGAGGAAGGTTTTCTGCGGTTTTGAACCGGAGGGAGGAGGGAGCAAATTCAATATACCCTCTAACGGATGAAATATCCGCAAAATTCGCCGCTTGTTCCCGGCCCGAGTTCGAACAATATTCTCTACAAAGGTTTTGCGCGGCACTTGCGTTTTTTGCAGAATATTCCACGTTCACGGTTTCTGCGGCTGATCCGACCGTTTCAGTAAGAATTGCTGCAGCTCCGGAAGTTTGTCTGTGTTGATGAGGTCCACTCCGGCTGCCCGAAGTTCTCGCCAAATGGCCGGCCGTTCCGGGGTGGCCCAGAAGCGCAGCAACCGGCCATGTTGATGGGTCTTGCGCACAATGCTCAGCAATTTCGCTTTTTCCGCTTCCGGCATCGGCCCTTCCCCCTGCCACCGAAAATGCAATCCCCAACGATCGCTGATCCACGGCATCAGCTCAGCTGAGACCGTCACGTCCAGGTCGGTAAGCCGGCCATCGTACCCGGCGAAGCGCACCTCTTGCTCCGCCATGACTTGCGGAGCTCGATTGCCGCTCACCACTGCGGTCACCGCATTGGCCTCCCATTTGCCCTTCCGGGTCACCGAGAGTATGTCCGCATATTGAGCCAGGACTTTGTCCACAGCGGCATAGGTCGATTTGGCCTCGGTCTTGACGTCGATCAATAGAAAAATTGTCGGCCCGCTGGCGTATACGCGTCCCCCATTGGCCCTTATCCGTTCCCGGAGCGGATCGAGGTAGAGACTTTGCAGAGTTCTTGCCGGCGTCAGGTCGTTCACCATATGCCCCACCAGCAATTGATCTTTGACCAGGAAGATATCCGCTTCGATGCTGCAAAACCCGTGATCGAGGGCATCAAACAACGGACGCTTGTGCTCATAATCGTTATGTGCGTGCGCATTTTTGAGCGGAACCACCGGCGCATCGGCCGGATTAGTTAGACTCAGCAAAAAAAAACAAAAAATAGAATTTAAAGCTGTGGCATGCATTAATTTGCAATTTTGAATCTTTTTATTCTTAGTTACTGCTGACAAATGCCTTGCGTAGCAGCGCCAGACTTTTTGGCACCCCCGTTCGTGGGTCTTCCTTGCCCTCGAATTCCAGGGAAATGTAACCGTGGTAGCGGTGCTTCCGCAAGATCTTGACAATCCGATCGTAGTCCAAATCGAGCGAGTACCACAGGCCGCCGCCAAAATAGGTTTTGGACTGAACGAGGGCCGTCTTTGGTGCCAGCATTTCCAACTTATCATAGGGGTCTTCCAGGAAATTGCCGGTGTCCATGGTAATTTGCAGCCAGGGAGAATCGATGGCTTTGACAATCCGGAGAACGCCTTCGGGCGTCCGCCCCAAACCCCAGTGATTCTCCAGCCCCATCGTGACACCGTATTTTTCCGCGGCTTTCAAGCACTTGGTAAAACTGTCGATGACCCAACCGAAGCCGTCTTCATCCGTATAGCCTTTCAACGGCGGTTCGATGCCGCGATTCTTCATTAATTCATCGAAATTCTTGCTGGTCCCCCATGTGCCCGTGTTCACGCGCATGGTTGGAATTCCCATCTCGTGGGCCAATTCCAAGCAATGAATGGTATGGTCGATATTCCGCTTGCGGACCACCTCGTCCGGAGAGAGAAATCCCTGGTGAACCGAAAACCCGCACAGCGACATGCCATGCAGGAACGTGCGCTGTTTGATCCGCTGCAAATAACCATGTTCTTCACTTTTCATTTGTCGATGCAGGAGTTCCACCGCGTCAAACCCCATCTCCGCCGCCAGATCGATGCATTGCTCAATGTCCCGTAAATCGGCATTGCGGAATTGCCAGAATGAATACGTCGATATTCCAATCGGATTGGGCCTGGCCCATCCCGTTGCCGACGCGGCAGACGATGGTGTCGCCTTGCCCAAGGCAATCCCGTGACCGGCCAAAGCGGCTGCTGCGGCATGGCTCAAGAATCTCCGGCGATCTGATTTCATGTTGAATTCTCCTGTCTTGCTGGCAGTCTATGCAATTCGATGCGGATCCGCCATTGATCGATGAATCGAAAAACTAGTCGGAGAGATACCACGGCACATTGATCACTACGACGCGGCGAAAGCCGCTAAAGAGCAAGTACGCCTTGATGAGGGCCGCCGTCTGGTTGTGCAACAGGTAGTGATACCAGCGCGTCCTCACCAGCTCCGGAACGATCACCGCGAGATCGCGGCTGGGGTGGCAGCGCTGCAGATCCTCGACGACTTGTTTCAAGGGCGCGTAAAGCTTGCGATAAGGCGAATAAATGATAATCAATTTCGGTGAGGGGAGGTGCGCTGCCGTTGCCGGCTCCCGGACCCGCTGTTCCCACGTATCCTCGAGATCTCCCATCGTTTTCTCGTCGTCGGCGACATGCAGGGCATAAATCTCGTGCGAAATCTTCAGGGCGAATCGCAACGCCTTCCGCGTGATTGCGGTCCAACCTCGAATCGGCAAGAGCACCACCGGAGGCTCCAAGCCCTTGGCATCCAACGGCGCCGCCGTCGCCACTTCCCGGGCAACGGTCTGGTAATGGGCCCGCACACCCAAAAACAGAGCCAGCAGCGCCGGGATCAGCAGCGTCATAACCCAGGCTCCTTCCGCGAATTTCGAGACAATGACGATGACCAGTGCTACTGCCGTACAGACCGCACCGGCGGCGTTGATCGCCATCGATTCCCGGGCGCGTTTCCCTCCGACTTTTCGCCAATGCGCCACCATGCCCGCCTGCGAAAGGGTAAACGCCAAAAATGCCCCGATGGCAAACAACGGAATCAAGTTGTCTGTAATGCCGTCGAAGCCGATCAGGAGTCCGGCCGATAACGTTGCCAGCACCAGGATGCCGCGCGAGTATACCAGCCGGCGGCCTCGGTGAGCGAAGCTGTGCGGCAAGAAACCATCCTGGGCAATTATCCGGCACAGCCGGGGGAAGTCCGCAAAGCCCGTGTTGGCCGACAAAGCCAGCACACTGAGCACCGAGCCGATTGTGAGGTAATAGAACCATCCCCGGCCGACCACCGCGCCGGTCAATTGCGACAGGATGCTATCGTAGCCTTCCTGCCCGGGTTCGGTCGCCCCGACTCCGTAAGTCCAGGACAGGTAGGCGATCCCGGCAAGCATGACCGCCAGCAGAAAGATGATCGCAGACAAGGTGCGGCGCGCGTGCACAACCGCTGGCTCGCGAAATGCACTCACGCCGTTACTGACCGCTTCGACGCCGGTCATCGCCGTGCAGCCGCTCGCGAACGATCGCATCAACACCCAAAGGCTCGCTGCCGCTGATGCCTCCGGCAATGCCGGCGGCGGCACAACGGACTCGGGCCGCCCCCCAGCGACTACCGACTTGACTATGCCGATGCCAAGCACTGCCAGCAGCGAAAACACGAACAGGTAGGTAGGCACCACAAATGCAAGGCCCGACTCGCGCACTCCGCGGAGGTTGACGACGGTGATCAGCGCCAGGATCACCAGGCACAAGTGCAAGATATATGGCTGCAGTACCGGAACTGCCGAGATCAAGGCGCCTACCCCCGCCGAGATGCCCACCGCGACAACCAGGACGTAATCCAGCATCAGCGCCGCGGCAGCAACGAGCCCTGCAGTGGTCCCGAGGTTTTCCTTCGCAACCGTGTACGACCCGCCGCCGAGCGGATAGGCCGAGATTGTCTGCCGGTACGAAAAATAGACGACCAGGAGCAGCGCGATAATCAGCATACTGATCGGCCCGATGTAACCCAGGCCACCCAGACCGAGGGGAATTAAAAGTGTCAGGGCGGCTTCCGGACCATACGCCGCCGACCCGAGCGCATCCAGGCCCAGCATCGGAATTCCGGCGAATACGCCGACGCGCTGCTCTCCCTCTTCATCCGTCGCCAACATCCGGCCGAAAAGCCAGTCTGAAAGTCCCATGGACCCCTCAACCTAACAACCATCGGGCCAAGTTAAAGTACACCAGAATCGTGATGACGTCCGCGCCGGCGAGCGCGACCGGACCGGCGGCAACGCGCGGTTCCAGGTGCAGCAGCCGTAAGACCATGGGCATCGCGAGGCCCAGTGCGGCAGCCCCAACAACGCCTCCGGTAATGCCTCCCGCCAGACAGCATGCCAGTCTCACATGGCCGAGCCAGAACAGAGCGGCGAGCGCAACCACGCCGCCGGCTGCAGCTCCCAGAAAGAAGCCCGTGAACAACTCACGCCGGAGCCCCGAGAAAAGCGATTGCCAGGTCGGCCGTTGGCTTTGCAAGGCGTGCAAAGCAAGGCTGACCGACTGGCTGCTTACGCTCTCGGCAAGGTTCAACACGACCGGAATGAAAAACGCCAGGGCGACAACCCGCTGCAGCTCAGCTTCGTAGACGCCCGATAAGAACGCCGCCAAAATGCCCGCGGCCAGGTTACACCCCAGCCAGGGGAAACGATGGCGAAACGCGAACCACGGCGAGGCCTGCCGGGCATGCTCCAAATGGACGCCGACCAACTGAAACAGCTGATCCCGCTGGCTGGCGGCGCCCAGGTTTTGCAGCTCGTCGGTGTAAAGCTCCACATCCACCACGCCCAGAATGCGGCGCTCATCGTCCACGACCGGGAAGGCAAGCAAACGGTGCTGAATGAAAAATTCGCACGCATCCAATACTGTGGCTGTGGCGGGGAGGGCAATTACCTGCCGGACCATGATTTCCGTGAGCGGCTTCTCCGGCGAGTTCAGGATCAGTTGGCGCGTCGGCACCACACCGCATAGGTGATTCTCTCCGTCCACAACATAAAAGTAGATGATCCTTCCCTGAGGCGGGTGGCCGCGCAGCCAGTCCAGGGCATCGCCGATTGTCTGGCCTGCGAAAAGCCGCGTGACGTCCGAATTGATGTGCGCGGCGACCGGATCGTTCAAATTCGCCTTCGTAAGCAGGGTCCCCATGATTGCCCTCCACGCGAAGTATGGTTTCTGCACGCTGGCCCAGTCCGCCCATGGTTAGTTGCGCGTGATGTTAAAGCTACCCACGCGCGGACAGAAAAACAAGCGCGTCGACAGGCACACGAAGCGCGGATTGTGAAGCTCCGCTCCACAGTCCACACACCGATGACGCATTTTCTACATTTCGAACTCGATCCTTCATGTTTGAGCCGTTAAACTACAAACAGGACTGTTTCGTGCCTGAAGTATTATTGCGGAGGAGCCTGATGACGCATTTTCTCAACTCCTTATGCGGCAACGGTGTATTCTTCCTGGCGGCGGCCGGTCTTTTCGCCGATGAGCCTACAAAGCCGAAACCTGCGGAACCACCCAGCGCCTCAGGCAAAAACCCCCTCGATAAGACCGTCGAACAACTGGCGGAAACCGTGCGCAAATCTGCGGTGGTAATTCGCGTGACGGGCCGCGACGGCCAGCGCCAGGGTTTGGGCAGCGGCTTCGTGGTGGCGGCCGAAGGCCTTATTGCCACCAATCTGCATGTCATCGGCGAAGCCCGACCCATCTCCGTGCAGTTCGAGGACGGCAAACGCCATGAAGTCATTGCCGTGGAGGCCTTTGACCGGGCCCTCGATCTGGCCCTGCTTCGCGTCAATGCCTCGGACTTGACTCCCTTGCCTTTGGGAGATTCGGACCAGCTCAAGCAGGGACAATCCTTGGTCGCGGTCGGTAATCCGCGGGGCCTGGCCTTCAGCGTGGTCTCCGGTGTAGTTTCCGGCTTGCGGAAAATCGACGGCCGGTCCATGATTCAGGTCGCCATTCCGGTCGAAACCGGCAACAGCGGCGGTCCGGTCCTCGACATGCAGGGCCGAGTGCAGGGCATCCTCACCGTGAAATCGCTGGTGACCGCCAACCTCGGTTTTGCAGTGACGGTCAATTCCTTGAAACCGATGCTGCAAAAACCAAACCCGATTCCCATGGAACGCTGGCTTACCATCGGTGCCCTGGATCCTAAGGAATGGAAATCCATTTACGGCGGCCGCTGGCGCCAGCGCGGCGGCAAAATCTTCGTAGATGGCGCGGGCACCGGCTTCGGCGGGCGTTCCCTCTGTCTCAGCCAACGCCCAATTCCGGAAATGCCGTACGAGGTGGCCGTCACGGTCCGTCTGGACGATGAGAGCGGCGCTGCCGGCTTGCTCTTCCATGCCGACGGCGGCGACAAGCATTACGGCTTCTATCCCAGCGCCGGTCAATTGCGCCTGACCCGCTTCCAAGGCCCGGATGTTTACTCCTGGAGAATCCTCCATCAAGAGGGCAGTCCCCACTATAAACCCGGCGACTGGAACATGCTCAAAGTCCGTATCGAAAAAGATAAATTCCTCTGTTTCGTCAATGATCACCTGGTCCTGGAATCGACGGACGGCGGATTGACCGCCGGACAGGTCGGGCTGGCCAAGTTCCGCAATACGCAGGCGGAGTTCAAACACTTCCAAATCGCCAAGGAGGTGCGCGCTGCAAAAATCCCTCCAGACGTGATGAAACGCATCGCCCGTTCCCTGGATAGCCTGCCGGCCGGGGAAACGTCTCCCGGCGCTCTCATTCAATCGCTGGTGCCGGATGCTCCCGCGAGCATCACCCTCTTGCGCGATCGAGCGAAACTATTGGAACAACAAGCCGCTCAGTTCCGTACATTGGCCCTGGCCGTCCATCACCGCCAAATCCATGAGGAAATCCGCAAGGTATTGCAAGTCGGCGAAAACGAGATCGACTTGATCCATGCCGCTCTCCTCGTCGCCAGGCTCGACAACGATGAGCTGGACGTCGATGCCTATCGTAAGGAGGTGGACCGCATGGCCCGGGAGATCGCCGCCGGCCTTCCCGCGGACGCCAGCGAAAAAATCAAATTGGCCGCCTTGAACAAATACCTTTTCATCGAAAACGGATTTCACGGCAGCCGGCATGACTATTACAACAAGTCCAACAGCTATCTCAACGATGTCCTGGACGATCGCGAAGGCCTGCCCATTACGCTGTCCGTCTTGTATCTGGAGCTGGCCCGCCGGATCGGATTGCAGGTAGTCGGCGTCGGTTTGCCGGGCCACTTCATCGTCAGATACGTTCCCTCCAAAGGGGATCCGCAGTTGATCGACATCTTTGATGGCGGAAAATCCATGAGCAAGGAAGATGTGGCCAGGATCGTCCAGGACTTTGCCGACCGTCCCGTGGAGGATAAAGACCTGACTGCGGTCACAAAAAAGACCATCCTGGTGCGCATGTTGCAAAACCTGCGCGGACTGGCGGAGCGCAACCGCGATGCCGACGCCGTGCTGCGCTATTTAGATACAATTTTGATCATTACGCCGGATGCACCGGAAGAGCGCGGCAGTCGGGCTATTCTCCGCGCGCAAATCGGCCGCAACAAGGAAGCCCTCGAAGATATCGACTGGCTTTTGGAGCATCGTCCGGCAGGCCTGAATGTGGATCACCTGCTGGATTTTCGCCGCAATATCGACAAGGCCGGAAAAACCCCCTAGCAATACACCGAGCATCTTTGGCGAGGGTACCATGCCGCGACGATTTCGTGTGGCCGTCATCGGACGTACCGGGAAAGGCAACTATGGCCACGGGTTGGATACCGTGTGGACGACCGTCGACGATGTCGAAGTTGTCGCGGTGGCGGATGAAAACGAAAAGGGCCGAACCGAGGCTGCCAAACGGCTCAAAACCCGCAATGCCTACGCCGATTATCGCGCCATGCTGGCCAAGGAGCGTCCCGACATCGTCAGCGTCGCCGCTCGCTGGCTCGATCAGCACCGGGACATGGTGGTGGCCTGCGCCGAGGCCGGCGCTGGCATCTTCCTGGAAAAGCCGATGTGCCGCACCCTGGCGGAAGCCGATGAAATGGTCGCCGCCTGTGAACGCTGTCATGTCAAGTTGGCGATTGCCCATCAAACGCGCTATAGCCCGCGGATCGAGCGCATCCGAGAGCTCATCGCCGCGGGCCGGTTGGGAGAAATCCTCGAGCTGCGTGCCCGGGGCAAGGAAGATTCTCGCGGCGGCGGCGAGGACTTGATGGTCTTGGGAACTCACCTCTTGGATCTAATGCGCTTCTTCGCCGGGGACCCGTGCTGGTGCTTTGCGCGCGTCTTCGACAAAAACAAACCGGTCACCAAAAAGGAAGTCCACGAAGGAGATGAGGGCATGGGCCCTGTCGCCGGCGACTGCATCTACGCCGCCTACGGATTTGACAAAAGCATCGTCGCCAACTTCGGCAGTCATCGCGCCAGGCACGGCGCCGGCTCACGCTTTGGATTGCAAATTTTCGGGAGCAAAGGAGTGATTCATCTGACCACAGGCAGTCTGCCCGCTGCCTTTTTTCTCGAAGATCCCTCGTGGTTTCCCGGAAACCCGACCATTGCCTGGAAGGAAATCACCAGCGCCGGCTTGGACAAGCCGGAACCGCTCAAGGACGGCGGACTGGGCCTCGCCAATCAATGGATCGTCCGGGATTTAATCGCAGCGATCGAAAACGACCGCCAACCTTTTGGGAGCATATACGACGGCAGGGCCGCCCTAGAAATGATCCTGGCCGTATACGAATCCCATCGCCTCAACCGTCCCGTGGACTTTCCCTTGAAAAATCGCCGCCATCCCCTGACGATGTTGGAATAATGTGCAAATCCGTAATTAATTCCCTTTCCACTGAGGTTGCGCCCGTGACCAAGACATCTCGAATCATTTCGCTTTCGGTTGCCTTGCTGGCATGCACCGGTTGCGGCGTTTCCGAATACCAGGCCCTTATGGAAAGCGAACAGAAACGTATCGAACTAATAGATGAAGAAAACAAGTTTCTGGGCGATCCCGTTGAATTGCCATTTCGCAGTGCAGCCCCTGCGAATCCTCAGGATCTCCCCAAGCCGGACGTGTTCTTCCGCTTACCGAAAGGTTTCGCTACCAAGCCCGAGGAGAAACCGTTTGCAGAATTCTTCTATCACTTTACCCGCAAGCCTAACCCTCCCAGATCGCGGGTTTCCCCTGCCGATGCTCCCGCCCAAGAAAATTCAATACAGGACGTCTATCTGGCCGTGGCCTTCGATAACAAAACCAAAGAGTTTTCCGACAAAGTGTTTCAGCTAAATCCCAAGGTTTCCGAGATGCCTCGGATCAGCAAGGAACCCCCGGGCCGGGCCAAATTGGAGTATCAGATGTTTTCCGGTTCCGATGCCGCCAATCCTCCGTCTACCTACCTCTTTTATTTCTACCAGAACCCGGGCCAAAACATTCTCATCGCTGTCGTTTTCCACCTCCCCAAGGACAAAGAGCAGGATGCGAACGTTTCGAAGGCCATCAATTATTCCCTGCAATCACTTGCAGTGGGCAGTGACGCCATCCAACCACGGAGCCGTTTCGCGGGCAAAAAATCCTAGATCCCGCGGCAGAATGTTCTCATCTACTTATTCGGATATGGTTTCTGCCAGAAATTCTCGCCGCTCAAGTTCAACAAAGGTCGAACTTCGATCGCACAATCCCCGTTCACCTGGACCTGGCAGGAAAGGCGCATTTCCTCTTCATGTCCAATGCTGGACATCATGGTTGCCAACTTGATGCGTTCCCGCATCCCTTTGGGACTGAGGTTTTCCATCCCCTTCTTGACCAGCACGCGGCATGTGCCGCACATCCCGAGACCGGGACAATGCAATATCCGGTTGATTCCCGCGTAAACCTCGGTCCCGCTTTTCCGGACTTCTTTTCGCAAATTGGAACCCGCCGGCACTTCAATTTCCCGTTTTTCGTTCAAAATTTGCACTTTGGGCATGGATCCTCAGTCCCCTAGGATTTTTCCCGCGGGCACATTACTGTGAACGCCGCGCTGTTATTGGAAAAATTGTACGAATCCAGTTGCCGACGGTCCACGCAGGTTTTGGCGTTCGATTTGCTGTTTCAGGAAAGAGTGGATTCCGACGCTGCCAGCATCGCTCGCAGGTCCTCTTCGGTGATGGCCCAGGGAAAGGCGCATCCCAACGACCAATGGCCGGGACCCTTGGGGTTGGCATGAACTACCCGCGCCAGCACCGCATGCGGTTCTTTATCCTGGTCCGCGGGAAAATGGATTTCGATTTGCAGCAGGGTTCCGGGTTCAAAACGCCGGGGCATCAGCACGTTCACCCCACCTCGCGAAATATTCAAAATCCGCCCTGACCAGCACGTGTCGTACTTGCCCATCACCGGTTGGCACGAAGTCGGCAACTGGCACAAGTGCCGGACAAAAACCCGGCGTTCCTTGAATTTTGGAGGCGCGGACTGAGGCGAGGCTTTTCTTCTGATCAATGCTGCCATGTGCTTTTCCAATATGAAATGACGGGTTCACTCAAATCTAGGTCATCCGCCAAACCCTGTCAAATCTCCGAAACGCGCACCAAACCGCGCACAATCGTAGCGGAATTCGCCAGAATTCCGCTGCAATGGCCCCGCCGCTTGGCGCAATAAGAAACCCCGCCGGGGGATCGGCGGGGCATCCTGGAGGGCCGAACGAACTCTATCGGGAAGCCCAGGGATTCATGCCCCGGGACTTTTCATCCCGCTTAGTTGCAGCAGGCATCGCCGCAGCCATGATGTCCGCCACAGAGCCTGCCCAAAATCCCATGAAGGGGCTTGAAGCAGTGCGCTGTCTCACAGCACGGGACTTCCTTTTCCACGGTCCGGGCCACCATCCGGGTAGCGGTGACGGTTTCGGTTACCGGCACGCATTTGCACACGGTGCGCGTGGCCTGGTAGGGGACACTCTTCTGGACCATGACTGTGCAGGTGCGGGTTTGTTGTTCGGGGACGCATTTCATGCACGTCACCTGGCATTGAATCTGCTTCTGGACCGTCTTGCACACGGTCACCTTGCAGGTCTTCGGCCGATATTCGCACACCCGTTCCATGCGCGTCACGGGAACTTCTTCCCAGACCTTGCACGGCACCCAGACTTGGACGGTCTTCGTCGGCGGGGGACAGCAGGCATCGGCGCACGGGTCGCAGCAGTCGCTGCGACGGCACAGCTTGTGGAGGCAATCCAACAACCGATGGCTGCAGCACGGAACTTCCCGGCATTCATAGTGGCCCCGGTCAACACATTTCCGGACCGTGCACGTAACCGGCTTGCAAGTAACGACTTTTTCCATGACCGTGCGTTCTTCTTCTACGGGGACGCGCTCGCAAACCGTGCGCGTTTCGGTGCGGGTCTCGGGAACCTGTTTGTACACCGTGCAGGTATACGTCCTGGTTTCCGGAACGCACTCACACCGGTAGGCGGTGTACGTTTCCTGATGGCTTTCCATCTTGTAGGTAGTTCGCGTACACGGATACTGTTCGGGCACCCATTCAATGCAACAAACTTTGCGGGTGCAACAGGCAGGCGCGCAACAATCGCCGGCTCGGGCGGGAACTGCCGCCGCGGCCGCGAGGACGCCTGCCAGCAAAACCATGCGGACACGCTGCCAGACCATTCCTTACTCCTTGATTAGTACTCTTGCCGATCCCATCTGTCCCGGAAGTAGCCGGCGTTCAGGAATCGGAAACCAGAAGGGTTAAACGATACAGAACTATAGCGCAAGGTTGGTGGACTGGTTAAGAAAATCCAATTATTTTCCTCGGGAAATTGACCCAAACCGGTCCGTTCGCGCGGACCTGCACTGACGCGCCGGACGTGCCGAAGAAACGCGTTGCAGCGACGACGAACATGCGTGCGGCCTGGGAAGCGAGCGGTCGATTTGGCCAATCGTTAAAGCGAGTCTAATTGGTATTGCCGTTGACAATCTCCCGTTCGCTATTACGATACTTTAATGCACGGGGCGTAGCTCAGCTTGGATTAGAGCGCTTGGTTCGGGACCAAGAGGTCGGAGGTTCAAATCCTCTCGCCCCGAAATTGGTAAAACCTGCCGATGTCTTAGTTTAAGATTACCCATCTGCGTCGGATGGTGCGGCCCAAAACCCAAAAAAGCGCGGAAGTCTTCCGCACGGGGCAATTGGGAGGTCCGCATGTCCGAAAATCTACACGTTCCAAGCTACCGTCGTCACAAGCAAAGCGGCCAGGCTGTGGTCTCGTTGCCCGATGGCCTGGGCGGCCGCAAGGATGTTCTCCTGGGCAAATTTGGTACGCAGAAAAGCCGGCACGAATATGCCCGCGTCATCCGCGAATGGGAAGTCAACGGCCGTCGCCTGCCGGTTTCCCCGGCAGCCAAGCGTGAAATATCAGTCAATGAATTGATCCTGGTCTACTGGCAATTCGCCGAGAATTACTACATCAAGGATGGATTACCCACGTCTGAATTGGACTCGATCCGGCACGCCTCCAAGTTTTTGAAAAGACTGTATGGCTCCACCCCTGCCAGAGATTTTCCCATTTGAGTCTCAAGGCCGGCCGCCAGGCAATGATCGTACACCCAATCACCAGGCAAATTAACGTTGTCGATCCACAAACAGGAGAAATCAAAAAGGAAACGAAGGTTCTCCGAAAGGGTTTGGCCCGGCGCGTTATTAATAAGCACATCGGCCGGACAAAAACGATATTCGGTTGGGGAGTCGAAGAGGAATCGATTCCAGTCCACGTTCACCAAGCTTTGTTGCGCGTTCCCGGATTGCGCAAAGGCACGGGCCAGGCCCGCGAAACTTCCCGGATCAAACCGGTTGCCGAGCATTTCATCGAAGCAATCTTCCCGCACGTACCCTCCGTGGCCCGAACCATGATTGAGGTGCACCGCCTTTGCGGTTGCCGGCCCCAGGACCTCGTTAGTATGCGCGCGATCGACATTTATATGACGGGCCCCGTTTGGGAATACCGGCCCCAACGGTACAAAACCGAGCATCGCAACGAAGACGATAGCCCCGACCTTGACCGCATTGTTTTTCTTGGTCCCCTCGCACAAGAATTCCTGAAACCGTACGTGACCCTCAACGTAACGAATTATCTTTTTTCCCCCACGCGCTCCGAGATTGAGCGCAACGCCAGCGGGCGGGAAAAACGCAAAAGCCCAATGACTCCCAGCCGGAGCCGGCGCCGGCGAAAGCGCCATCCCAAACGATCGCCGGGGGATCATTACGATGTGGATAGTTACCACCCGGCGATTCGCCGCGGATGCGAGGAGGCCGGCACTCCGATTTGGTTCTTCCCGTTGCCCCAACTCGCATAGGACGTTGCCCGTTGTGCATGGAATTTTGTTGTTGCTGCTGATTCATGCTTTTTTAGGTTCGAAGTCCGACAACCGTCGCCGGGCGTATTGGCCCCAGGGAGTCGTTTGGTCGTGGCGTAAGTATGCTTGCCAATAATGTAACGCATCCCCGAAGCGGCCTGCACGGGCGCTTCCGGGAACTGTGCGGGGAACAGGTGTCAGGACCCTTTCCGTAGAAAAGGGTCCTGACACCTGTTCCTTCAACTCGGGAGGTTCTTCCCCGTTCTCCTACCTGCTGGTACAATGCGCTAATTGTAAGCCTACGACGCAGACAAGGAGCAGGGACTTACCGGGTACTGCGATTACCTGGTGGCGCGCTCGCCGGAATTCTATTACGTGCAAGCGCCCATTCTGGCGGTCGTGGAGGCCAAAAAGGAAGACATCGTCGGGGGACTCGGCCAGTGTGCGGCCGGGATGGTGGGCATTCGGGTGTTCAACGAACGCGAAGGAACGCCGCCATTGAAGGCCTATGGCTGTGTGACGAGCGGGAACATCTGGCGTTTTCTGAAGCTGGAGGGTTCCAAGCTGTTCATCGACCGTTTCGAATATTACCTGGCGAACGTGGTGAAAATCGTGGGCATCCTGGTGAGCATCGCCCGTGGGTAAGGAAGGGAGCCGACATGAACCCCGCGAGGCCGCCCGATTCCATAAGTCGCCGAGCTTTCGTCCGCGGGGGCGCGGCCACGGTCTTGACGGCGGCGAGTTACGCCCGGACCCCGGGCGCCAACGACCGCGTCGGCGTCGGCGTCATCGGCTACGGCCTCATTGGCAAACGGCACGTCCTCGATTTCCGCGACCAGCCGGATACCAACCTGGTGGCCGTGGCGGAGGTACACCGCGGCCGCCTGGACGAGGCGCGGGCGCTTATCGGTGGCTCCGTTGAAGGTTACGTGGACTTCCGCCGCCTGCTCGACCGCCGCGACGTGGATGCCGTCGTCATTTCCACGCCGGACCACTGGCACGCGCTGATGACCATGCTGGCCTGCGCCGCCGGCAAGGATGTCTATGTCGAGAAACCGCTGACCCTGTTCGTCCGCGAGGGCCGCTGGATGATCGACGTGGCCCGCCGCCACCATCGAGTCGTGCAGGTCGGGACGCAGCAGCGTTCCGGTCCGCACTACCGTCGGGCCCGCGACCTGATCCGCGGTGGCCGCCTCGGCCCGATTACCTCGGTGCGGATGCAGGCGTTCCGCAACATCATGCCCGGTTACGGCAGCCCTGCCGACCGGGACCCGCCGCCCGAGCTGGACTGGGAGATGTTCATCGGACCGGCTCCTTATCACCGCTACAACCCCAACCGGGCTATTTATCACTTCCGCTGGTTCTGGGATTACT
>Ga0306920_100000071_pt1 | contig 132502 bp, 93 predicted proteins | sample flu12Cox44000170_FD_204666 | JGI IMG/M metagenome (GOLD analysis project Ga0306920, IMG submission 204666) | Lab enrichment of tropical soil microbial communities from Luquillo Experimental Forest, Puerto Rico - flux4day.12C.oxic.44.000.170 (v2)... | ecosystem: Environmental > Terrestrial >...
TGCCCGTTTCGAAGCCGCCGTTGATGATGCGCTCGGAGGAGAGCATAAACCCGCCCCTATAGGGCGCTGGCATCGGATTGCCGAATGCGTCCGTGATGTTCGGCCCGACGACCAGGGTATAGTTCCCGAGTCTGGTCTGGACGTCGAACGTGACATCGAAGACGCGGTTGGTGTTGTCATCCGGCATGATGCTCGTGACGTTGGCGATAGACCCGTCCGGCGCGGTCAGGACGAACTGGTCGAAGGTGAAGGAATTCGGGTCGATCGGAGTGTTGAAAACGATTTGCCCGTGGTCTACCTGGTCGGCCAGCCGGCCGCTCAGATCGGTGGACAGAACGCTCGGACCGACGATGCTGAACGAACCGTTAAACCCGTCGTCTTTTTGGCCGGTGGGGTCGCCGTCCCCATCCTGGTCCATGTAGTGCCCATTGGTGTCCGCAATGAACGGCCCGATCGCTACGGAGTAAGTGCCGGCAACGGTCTGCTGGTCGAAGGTCACATCGAACTGTTGGTTGCCCGAGCCGTCCACCGGCGTGACTTTTTGCACGTTGATCGGATTTCCGCTGGAGTCCGTGATGGCAAACTGGTCCACGGTAGCGGTCTTGACGTCGATCGGTTCATCGAAGGTCACGCGCATGGTACCGACGGGAGCGAAAGTATTGGCGTGCAGGCTAACAGCGATGACCGATGGGCCGGCGACATCCACCGAGATGCGCGCGAATCGGACGTCGGCTCGGTTGCCTGAATGGCTCCGGCTCGGCGAGCGATTGTCGCCCCAGGTCAGGTAGAAGCTGCCCGTGTCGGCCACCACCTGATCGTAGTCCCCCATGTAAGTGGGCACAATGCCGGGATCTTGGCCATACGCCGGCGGGAACGATGTGTCGGTGACGCGGAAGTTCGCCCCGAAAACTACCGTGTCGCCCGACACAACGCCAATGGCGCCAAAGCGATCGATCAGGTTGTTGGCCGGGTCGAGCCGCCGGTCGTACCAGAAGACGCCCACCTTGCTGCCGTTCGGCGAGACGGCAATCGCCGGCTCCCATTGGTCGCGGTTGGTGGTGTCGTCCACCACCCGCACCGCGTCACTCCAGGTAGCGCCGCCGTCGTTGGATTGGCGGAAGTACACGTCGGCCCGATCGCCGGGAACACCCCGGTCGTGGTAGACGAGGTAGACCTGGTTGTTGACTGGGTTGACCGCCACCTGGGGAAAGTTGAAGCTGCGGAAGCCCAGCCCCAAATCGCCGTTGACTCCTACGACCGTGAGGCGAGTTATCAGCACCGCCGGGCCGAAAGTCTGGCCCTGGTCCATCGATTTGCGAATCAGGATGCGCCCATTCGTTCCGCCGACGTCATCACTTTGATAGTAAGAAGCATAGACCGCATGGTCCGGTCCGACTGCCACCCAGGCGCCCTGCACGTTGCCGCCCCCCGCCGAGACGATCTGTACGCCTCCGCTGGGACCAAAGGTGTTCCCCTGGTCCGTGGAACGCGACAGGTAGATGCCGTTGCCCGACCCGAAGTCGCGGGCTATCACATAAACGGTGCCCTGGCCGGGACCATCGTAGTTGTCCACCACCATCCATTCCTTGTCCATCAGTCCTGAGTGGCCGGGCGTGGCATTCACCGCGCCCGGCAGGTAGGTTTGAAACTCATCATCGCTGCGGAACACCGGGATGGTGTTGGAGTTTTGGAACGACAGCGTGGCCAGGTAGGTGCGGCCGCTGACATTGTCGTGGGCCAGGGCCGGGTCGCCGGCGTCGCCTCCGGGAAGGGTCATGAGGCGGCCCAGATCAGTGAACGAGCCGCCGCGGTCCGTCGACCGCGACAACCCGGTAATCTGGCCGGGGTTGGCATTGAGATAGAACGAATCATTGAAGGCCGACAACACGGTCGTCCCGACTACCGCGATCGTGGTTTCGCTATGCGTATCATGCACGCTGGTGCCGTCTTCCGCCGGGTCATTTACCAGGACATTGGGAGGCTGCAGGTTTGGACCGGATCGGCCGCCGGGCAGAGGCACCGGACTCGGCGAGTTCGATCCGTGAGTGGGGACGTGGTAGTCCGCTCGCGCAACCGCCTCCGGGGCGTAGAGTGCCTTGAGGCCCGCGTCTAGCATGGTTCTATCTTCCAGAAACTCAAGCCGCGGCCTGGTCTTCCTGGTCCGCCATTTGTGGATTGTCCCTCGGCGAAGTTGCGCTCGCGCATTACTCACGGATGCATTCTCCTATCAAAAAAGGTTAAGGACACCGTTTCTAATCAATTTCTCATAACGATGGTCGGTTAGCCCGTGATCGTTCCTTGTTGGCGAGGTTCCGCGCGAATAGGTATGTAGCCAAGACACTATCCGATGCATCAGCCAAAGTCAACAATTTAATTATTTTTTTGTATAAACATGATTGCCCCAGGTCTTAGGCAGGCTTTTTCTTGGCCTTTCTCTCTTCTCGTTCCCAAACTCCGTTTGGGAACGCACTCCTCGAAACTCCGTTTCGCGCCCTCTCCCCGTCGCGCCGGACTCCCCTTACCGCCAGTCCGTAAACACGTCGACCAATCCTAGCAGGCCAGCATAGTTGCGAGCACTGGAATACCGCCAGTGGATGGGATCATCCACATAGCCCCGTTTGACCGGGTTCTGGTGCATGTATTCCAGCTTTTGGAGCATCATCGTATCGTCGCGGATCTGCTTCGGCTTGCTCCCCTCCTCCCATAGCTGGTACTCGCTCTCCACCTTGTGCCGTAGCTTGAGCGCCCGCAGCTGCCGCAGAAGCACCTTGGCTCCATGAGATTCCAGCAGGTCGATAATCTGCCGCGCCGTGTACATCTTGAAGCTCTTGATGGCGTTGGACAGGTCGGGCGCCGATGTGATCAAGTGGAGATGATTTTCCAGGATCACGTAGACATACAAATGAAACTCCTTTTCTTTCTTCAGAAAGTCCCAGGAGTTAACCACGATTTGCACTGCCTCGGGCCGCGTGAAGACGGCGAGCCAGCCGACAATCGTACAGGTCATGAAGTATGGATATTCGGTCTCGTAAATGCGGTAACGCGTGCGGGTCATACGGGGTTATAGATTCGAAACGGAGTTTCGGGGAGTGCGTTCCCAAACGGAGTTTGGGAACGAGTTCGCCACAAGCTCGCCGGGGCTTAAGCGCGTTTTCGCTTTCTTTTGCCAACCGTTTTGGATTTTTTGGACCTTCGGGAAACACGCTTGGCGGATGGGCGCTTCACCCTGGTAGTTCGCTCGGCGGCAGAGCGCTTGGCGTAACGCGGCTGATAGAGCATCACGGCAAAGTCTCCCGGCATGCGGAAGTGCGTCACCAGCCCGAAGCCCGCATCCGTAATGCCCTCGGTGAACTCGACACCGCGGGCCTGCAGCTCGGCGATTGTTTTCTCGATATCGTCACAATAGAAGGAAATGTGGTGGGTTCCGGAAGGCGGACCTTCCGGAGCTTCCACCGGATGGCATCCCATATCCGCCTCGGGAAGATTAAAGATCAGCCAGCCCTCGCCAACGTCGGCAAAGGAGAAACCGAGCTTGTCGCGCATAAAGGCACGAAGCTCCTCCGGCTGCGAGGAGTAGAACATGGTGTGAACGCCTGTAATCATGGCAACCCCTTTTCATTTGCCTGAATTTGGAACGAAAATCAGTCCGCGGCGCCAGCAAGGGCCCTTGCTGGCGCCGCGGGCTAAGGTGCTGGACGGCAATCATTCTACACAGGTCAGGTGCCAGGGTCAGCGCTCCAGGGAAGAGTCAACGTCAACAACTCCCCCAGTGCCGTTGCCAATTGCCGGCCGGCTTGGCGCGAATTCCGCGCCAACAGTAGCAACTCCCGGATCAGCTTGGGTTGCCCGATCACAGCTCGTGCCACATTCCGCACGGAGACATTGCCATCGGCAAACAAATTCGCCAATTCCGGTGAAAGCGCCGTGTGCATGTCGTCCGATATGGCGCGCACGCATCCAAACGGCACGCCCTTTGTCGCGCAAATCCGGGCGACGACGGCTGTTTCCATGTCCACCGCAAGGGCCTCGTGCTTTTCACCCAACGCCCGTTTCTCTTCCGGATTGGTAATGAAAGTCGATACGGTTAACAACCGGCCCCGGTGGAGCACCGGCCGCCATTCTCCAGCGGGAAGTTTCTCGGGCCACGTTGCCGGCCGGCGTTTGCCCTCCAGGTCGCTGACTTCGGTGGCCAAGATGACGTCGCCGATCTGCATGTCCGCACGCAAGGCGCCGGAAAAACCCGCGGCAATCACCACCTTGGGACAGTACGGCACGTTTCCCAAGAATGGTTTGCTGAGAACCCACTCCAGGGCTTTTTCGGTATGTTCGCTGCCAATGCCGGTTTCCACCACCAGAACGGTTAACCATTCCGGACCACAAAAACGCGCCCGGCACGGTGCTTGCGGAAATCGTTCCTGAGTCCGAAATTGTCGCAGAAATGCCTTTGCTTCCCGCCCCAGCGCGAAAAGAATGCAGGGATCATCGAAGAACAGGGCTGACTCACCACTCACCACTCACCACTCACCACTCCCTACGACAGCTGCCACATCAACATCTTCAAACTGTCTCCCAGCTTGCTGTTTACCCCCAGTGCGGCTGAGGGTTCGTAACCGCAATGTACCATGCAATGCTCGCAGCGCGGATCTTTGCCGTAGCCGTAATTTTCCCAGCGCGTATTTTCCATCAGGTCGTGAAAGGTTTCGTGGTGTTCATCGGTGATCAGGTAGCACGGGCCTTTCCAGCCTTTGACGTTGCGTGTTGGATTGCCCCAGGCCGTGCAGGTCAATTCGCGTTTGCCGCTCAGGAACTCCAGGTAAACCGGCGAGGACATCATGCGATATTTTTTCAGCAGCTTCTCCGCTTCGTTGAATTTGGACCGGATATCGTCCCTTGTCATGAAGATCTGCGCCGCTCCATCGGGATTGGTTTGCTGCACCGCCACGTAACCATAGGCCGGGGACAGCATGAACCCATCCACCCCCAGTTTCGCCAAATCGGCAAACAGTCGATCGATTTCGCCAATGTCGGTTTCTTTGAAGATCGTGGTATTGGTGCAAACCAGAAACCCGGCTTTCTTGGCAGCCACGATGCCGTCAATCGCAGCCCTGAAAACGCCCTCGCGCTCCACGGCCCTATCGTGGGTCTCTTCCAAACCGTCCAGGTGGACGTTGAAAAAAAACCGGCTGGTCGGGCGGAATTCATGCAGGCGCTTGCAGATGAACATGCCGTTGGTGCACAGGTAGATATGCTTCCGGCGTTTCAGGATTTCGCGCACCAGCCGGCCGATCTCCGGATAGATCATCGGTTCCCCGCCGCAAATGCTCACGATCGGCGCGCCACATTCCTCCACGGACTCCAAGCATTCTTCCACCGTCAGTTTTTCTTTGATCGTCTGGGAATACTCGCGAATCCGGCCGCACCCGGTGCAGGTCAGGTTGCAGGCGTGTAAAGGCTCGAGCATCAACACCAAGGGAAAGCGTTCTTTCCGCGTGATTTTCTTACGTGCAATGTATCCGACCATGCTGCTCGTCAAACTCAGAGGAAAACGCATGACAATCTCCATTCCGTACAAGATTCGTAGTCCGTGATGCGTGGACCCTTCTTCCACGCCTCACGCTCCACGCTTCACGCTCCACGCCCCACGATATCGCGCCAGTGCCATCAGCGGGAAGTACAGGCGATACATGTGATACTTCAAATAGAACACTTTCGGGAACCCGGTGCCGGTGAAATGGTCTTCGTCCCAATTACCGTCGCTTTGCTGCGTCGCAATCAAAAAGTCGATGCCGGCCCGGACTGCGTCGCTTTGAAATTCGTCCGCCGCCAGCAGGCCCAAAAGCGCCCAGGCCGTCTGCGAGGGCGTCGGCGTGCCCTGGCCTTTGAGGTGCGGCTCATCGTAACTGCGGCACGTTTCGCCCCAACCGCCTCCGGGTTGTTGTACGTTCTTTAACCAGGCGACCGCCTTCCGCACCGTGGGCTCCTGCATGTCAAAGCCGATGCTTTGTAGCCCCGTCAGCACTTGCCACGTGCCGTAAATGTAATTCACGCCCCAGCGCCCCAGCCAGCAACCTTCCGGCCCCTGGGTTTTTTGGATGAACGCGATGCCGGCGTCCACTGCCGGATGGCCGATCCGAAACCCGTAGTGGCCGAGCGCCTCCAGAACGCGGGCCGTGATGTCCGGGCAGCTCGGATCGAGCATGGCATTGTGATCCGCAAACGGAATCTTGGTGAGGATTTCCCGGTTGATGTTCCGGTCAAACGCCGCCCACCCGCCGTCTTTGTTCTGCATGCCCAGAAGCCAGATCAGGCCTCTTTGGGCTGCCGGACTCTTCCACGCATGCCCGGTTCGGGCCAGCGCCATCAGCACCATGGCAGTGTCATCGGTATCGGGATAAAAAGCATTGCGGTATTCAAAAAACCAGCCGCCCGGCTCCAGTTGCGGATTGGTCAGGCTCCAGTCCCCCTCCTGCCGGACTTCCCGCTCCACCAACCACCGCGCGCCGCGCTCCAGAGCGCTCAGGGCAGATGAAGTCAGAGGTCGGTGGTCAGAAGTCTGACCTCTGACCTCTGACCTCTGACTTCTGACGTCTGATCTCTGGCGGCTCTCTCTTCCGCCCCTATCGCTCAGCGCAATCAAGCTCAGAGCCGTATCCCACACCGGGGAAAAGCACGGTTGCAACCTCAGGGTGTCTTTTTCCTCGATCTGAAGATCGTCGAGTTGCTTCTGGGCCCACTGCATTTCCGGAGATTCCTTGCGGTAGCCCAGGCAGTGCAAGCTAATGATAGTGTAAATGATGGGCGGAAAAATGGCGCCGAGGCCGTCGCTCGCCGCAAAGTGTGTACGCATCCAGTTCTCGGCCCGCCGCAAGGCGAGGGAACGAATGTACGAAAAGGGAAACAGGAAATAGGAAAACAAAAACCCTTTTCCCTTTTGCATTTGCCGCAGGTTCTTGGCCTTTGCCAATCCCAGCGCATCCACCCATTTGATCAGCCGGTCCAGTGCCAGGAAAAAATTGGTCCAGGTTATCAGCCGCCGCGTCGGCGGGTGCGGCCAGAGCACCGTTTCCGGCGGATCCAAGAACAATTCCCGGATGCCCAGTCCCGGCGGCAGCACGCGCACCGGTTTATGCGCGTAAAAAATGCTCAGCGGAATGACAATCGTCCGCGTCCAGCTCGACATCGCGTAAATATTGAAATACGCCCACCGCGGCAAAAGCATCATCTCCGGCGGCACGGCCGGACAATTGGCGTAGGGAAATTGCCCGAGAAGGGCGAGGTAGAACTTGGTGAAACTATTACATTGCGCGGCGCCGCCCAGGCCGCGAATGATTGCGCGAGCCTGCCGCATGTACGAAGCTTCCCGATCATGTCCCGCCAGTTTCAGCGCGAAATATGCTTTCACGGAAACGCTGACATCGGCCGGCCCGTCCGGGTAATTGCTCCACCCTCCGTCCGGCAGCTGCTGCTTCAGAATATACCGCGCCGCCTTGATGACTCGTTCGTCGCGCTCCCGGCCCAGAAAAGCCATGAGCAAAATGTATTCCGATTCAAGAATCGTATCTCCTTGCAACTCCCCCACCCAGTGGCCGTCCGCGGCTTGCTTTGACAGCAAACAGTCGCCGGCGCGTTCCACGGCTTCCGTTAATGGGGAACGCCGACGAGCGGCGTCGAGGATTGCAGTTCCCCGGCCGGCCGCGGCATGCGAGAGGTATTCCTTGGATTCTTGGTCTTCGAGGATCGAGAAAGAACTGATTGCTGAGCTGATCACGGGACTCCTTCCACATCCGACAGGGGTTTTCTTTTCCGTGAGAACCGCCATTAACTGAGGTAATTTAACGAGTTCCGGTGAAATTTCGCAAGGGGAACTTGCCAATGGAAAGAAATGACAACCGTTAGACCTCGACGATCAAACCAAATAACGCTGCACTATCCTGCAATACCGGCCCGCGCCGCCGGCAAGGGTCCTTGCTTGGGCCGCGGGCTGGTGTGCTGCAATATCACGCTCAGGAATTCAGAAATATGCCGCGGTCGCCGGCCAGGCTGCCGTCAATGCTGCCAATCCCCAACTCCGCGAAATACATGTCCAGCGATTCCCTCCCGGCCTGAGACAGCCAGGGTGGCCGGGGCTGAGTCCTCGAAGCCCCGGCATGCCACGCGACGCCCACGGGCCCCGATTCCTCCTGGTGAGCCCATGCGAAAGCGCTGGCGGCGGTTCTTCCCGCGACTTCCACCGGCACAAGTGCGGCGCCGCTGCTTGCCGGCGCAACGGCGGGGGCGGTCGTCCGCAGTTGCTGCATGACGGCACCGGCCAACTGCGCTTGCGCCACGGAACCGGTGTGCCGCAAACTCGGGCGGTTCCGCGGTGTTGGCAGTACACCGGGGACATGGCCGCCGCCATGGCCGGGCCGCGGGCCGGCCCAGACCCCGTCGTTGAGTATGATCGACACATCGTTGGAGCCGGAATCGGGCACTGCGATATCGGGAAAGGTGTCGCCGTTGAGGTCGACCACCGCCACGGGTCGCGGGGACGGCCCGCCGATATAGGTCCATGCGGGTTGCTGGAACGTGCCGTCCCCGTTGCCCAGGAGCACCTGCACCCCCCCATCGCCGCTCTCGACCAGGTCGAGGATCCCGTCCGCATTGACATCAATCGCAACTATTTGATAAGGGCCTGTTACGCCGGCAATGTTGCGCGCGGCCTGGAACGTGCCGTCGCCGTTGCCCTCCAGGATGCTGATGTTGTTGCCGCTGTAGTTGCCGACCGCGAGATCGAGAGTCCCATTGCCGTCAAAGTCTCCCACCGCAATCGCGCGCGGCGCATTGCCGGCAGCGTAGGTGTGGGCAGCCTGGAAAGTCCCGTCGCCGTTGCCTATAAGCACGCTGATGACGCCGGCCGTGCCGCTGTTCGAATCCGCCACGATCAGATCCTGCGTCCCATTCCCCAAATCTGCCACCGCCACGTAAAACGGCCCGCTTCCCGCAGGATAGCTGACGGCAGCCTGGAAGGTGCCGTCGCCGTTGCCCAGAAGGACGCTGACGTCGTTGCTGCTGCCGTTGTTCGCCACGACGAGATCGAGCGGGGAACCGGGGCCCCGAAACTGCCCGACTGCGATTGAATGGGGGCTGTCGCCGGCGGGGTAGGTGCCGGCGAGCTGGAAAGTGCCGTCGCCGGCGCCCAGAAAGATGCTGACGTTGTTACTTCCCTGGTTCGCCACGGCGAGGTCCAGATTCCCGTCGCCGTCGAGGTCCGCTGTCGCGATCGCATAGGGATGGCTGCCCGCCGCGAAGGAAACAGCTGTTTGAAATGTGCCGTCGCCGTTTCCCAACAAGATGCTGACGTTGCCGAGATCGGCGGTGCCGTTGCCGTTGTTGGCGACAGCAAGGCTGGGGACACCCGCATGATTGTAGTCGCCGACCGCGATGGAATAGGGATGGGTCCCTGACCGGTATGGGACAGCCCTCTTGAGAGTGCCGTCGCCATTGCCCAGGAAGAGGCTGAGCTTGCCGGAGTCCGCGACGACAACATCCAAATTGCCATCGCCGTTGAAATCCGCCACCGCGACCGCGCGCGGCGAGACGCCCGTGTCGTAATTTATGACAGGCTGGAAGGTGCCGTCGCCGTTGCTCACCAGCACGCTGAAGTTGCCGGGGCCGCTGTTTGGCACGATGACGTCGGAGAAGCCGTTGCCGGCCAGGTCCGCCATCGCCACCGAATACGGCGACGCACCGGTATTTGTATTACGTGCCGCCTGAAAGGTCCCGTCGCCGTTGCCCAAGAGCACACTGACATTCGCGCTCGCTTCGTTGGCCACCGCGAGATCGAGCTTATTGTCGCCGTTGACATCCCCCACCGCCACGGCATAGGGACCCCTGCCGACCATGTAGGTACGCGGGGTCTGGAATGTGCCGTTGCCGTTGCTCAGCACGACCGCGACGTCACCCCCGTTGAAGTCCGCGACGGCAAAGTCATCGGGGTGGCCGGTGCCGCGGAATTTGCCCGTCACCACCGAGTAGCCCGGGGCCGCAGCAACAGTGCGTTGGGCCTGGAAAGTGCCGTCGCCGTTGCCCAAGAGCACGCGCACATCGTTGGTGCGGTCGCCGGACACCACGAGATCGAGGATGCCGTTCCCCCGGAAGTCCCCCACCGCCACCGCTTGGCCAATGAAACTGGGCCCGGTGGAGTAGTGGTGTTCCGGCTGGAAGGTGCCGTCGCCGTTGCCGAGCAAGATGCTGACGGTGGCGTCGCTGTTTACCGTTACGATATCGAGCGGGGAGTCAGCGCCTCGGAAATGCCCGACCGCGATGCCGTTGGGTGTATCGCTGGTCGCGTAGTGGTGTTCAGTCTGGAAGGTCCCGTCGCCGTTGCCCAACCGTATATAGACGTTGGCAGTGAATCCATCGGCGATGGCCACGTCGGGTGTGTTGTCGCCGTTGAAGTCTCCGGCTGCCATGGTGGGGACGCCCGAGCCGGGATTGTTGAAAAGCCTTCCGGCGACAAAACTCGGTACTCGCCGATCTTCTAGCTGCTCTAGTTTTGGACGAACGATCCACGGTCGCCGGCCCTTCCGGCGTGATGTTCCACTTGGAGAGGAATGCATGCGAGGTCTCCTCCGGCCCGCAGGCCGGCATGGCTTGAAATGAAGGGAGCGTCGCGGCGTCAGCCCGACGTGCTTCTTGGTTTAATGATCCACAGAAATCGTCTGGCCGTCCTCCCGGTTGGCAAGGCGGCCCAGGTTGATCGGGTCGATGCCGACACTGATCGAGGACACATGGCCGTCCACAAAGGCGAAGAGGCAAACGCCCGGGTGGGGACCGCCGAACCTCGAGTTAAAATGACTGCCGTTATCATGCACGTCCGAGACCAGGGGATAACCGGGGCCGGCGGCGCGCTGCGCGGTGTTGTAACTTAAACCGCTATAATAGGCCCTGTCCCCATCGCCTGCCTCACCCAAATGATCGGGGCGGACATGCTTTTCCCCGATGAGGAAAGTATTGCTGGTCCCGTCCGGGATCCGGTCCATGGCGGTATAACTGCTAAATTTATTGATCCGTATCAGTGGTAGCCGCGGTGGGTTGGCGTTCGGTTGGTCGATGCCGTTGCCGCCTTCTACATCTTGTTGCGGGATGTAGTTGTCGAGGACATGGCCATTGATGATGGCGCCGTTGGCCACCCGTTCGTTCACCTGGTGGCCGGAGGAAGCATCGCCGGCACAACAGGCGTAATCCCCGCAAGCACCTTGCGAATGGGCGTCGCCGTGGCCGTTGGGCCCCGTGTCTTCTCCGAGCTTATCGAGCATGGGTGCCCGCCGCGACGGGCAGAAAAAGATCTTGACCAGCGATTGCCGGGCGGCGTCGTTGGGCTGCGTGATCGGGTTGGGCGCATATCCTTCGTGGATGTCCCACAACTTGTAAACGTTATCCTGTTCAATGTACGGCATAATGAGCACCGGCCAGGTCGCATAGGCGTCCCGCGCGACCCGGGCAGGCGGGAGTTGGCGATAAGCATCCTGGTAGTTGGCGCAGCCGAGGGCCAACTGCTTGAGGTGATTACTGCACTGCGCCCGATTGGCGGCCTCCCGCACTTTCTGCACCGCCGGGAGGAGCAATGCAATCAGGATGCCGATGATGGCGATTACCACCAACAATTCGATCAACGTAAATGCCTGATTGCGTCGGTAAGGGCTACTGCGAGTCGACATAATCCCACCTCCAAAAATGATGCGGAGAAAGAAATGGCCCCACGGGCTACAGGTAGCCCTCTCGCTCCGCGAGAGGTACTGCCGTTGCTCCCCAATGAGCAGCGCTGGGGAATTCGACCCGGGAACCGTGAATAATTATCGACAAAGCCGATCAATTCCTACACCGTTATCCAATTGGTCAAGTCTGGCAACTTGACCCAAGTTAGTGCCAACGAAGCCCGTCTCCCTGCAAGTCGCACGTGGCATCGTATACTGAGATCATCTTCGTCGGAGATTGCTAACCATATAGGATACCCCTGCGAGGAGCTTTCGTCAACCTTTTCCCAGCTCTCCCAGCTTTTTTGCTCCTTGGTAATTGTCGCCTGTCGTGCGAACCGGCCAATAGCCAGTGACGAATGACCAGCATCTAATTATGGAAGCCAATGCATTTCCCGAAACCAGGCCACGGCATCACGCAACGATTGCACCACCGGCCGCGGCGCCAAGCCGAGTTCCGCCAGACTTCGGCGGGCATCGAAATGCATCCGCCGCCGCGTGAGTTTTACTCCGGTAATCGTGGCCGCGGGCGGCCGGTGTGTAATTACATCCGCCCACCATTCGCTGACGTAGGCGGCCGCCAACGCCACCGGATAAGGCACACGCCGGTGCGGTTCCGGCAAACCGGTCAATTGCGCCAGCATGTTGAAAACTTTGCGAATCGACACGTTCTCGTATCCCAGCAGATAGCGCCGTCCGGGTTGCCCTCGTTCCATGGCCCGCACCATGCCCTCGGCCACGTCGCGCACATCAATCAAGTTTAGTTCCGCTTCCAGGTATTCGTGCCGTCTCCCCTTGCAAAAGTCGAGCAGCATCTGCGTCGGCGGCGATCGGCCCCAATCGCCGGGACCAATCGGCAGCGTCGGGTTGACAATGACTACCGGTGCCCCGTTGCGGGAAAGCTGGACTGCATAGCGCTCCGCCAGATATTTCGACCGGCAATACGGCCCTACACAATCCGCGATCGTAATGTGCTGATCCTCGGCAATGGGAGTCGTTTGCTGCGCGCGGGTTAATATGCTTTCCGTGCTGGTGTGCAGTACCCGGCGAACCCCCGCCGCCAGCGCCGCATTGAGAACATTGACCGCACCCAGGTAATTCACCTGGTTGAAATGGCCGCGCCTTTGCGTCCACAAGTTCGGGTTGGCTGCCAAGTGATACACTTCCCGGCACCCGGCCACCGCCCGCGCCACGACACCGGCATCGCGGATGTCGCCAAAAACAATATCGATCTTGTGTGCGGTCAAGTTTGAAACTTGACCCACGGAGGTCAAATGGCCGACCGCGGCGCCCGGTCGTTCGAGAACGCGGACGCTTTCCCCTTGCTCTACCAATCGGCGCACGAGATGGCTGCCGATAAAACCCGCGCCCCCGGTCACCAGGATGGGCAATGATTGCATTACTGACCCCTGACCCCGCTATTTCGCTGGCAGTAGAACTCATTTACTGATAATTTGGTTTAATCAGGCAGCCCTAAACCGAAAAAACCAATTTCTCATCCAAGGAGACATCATGTACCGGGTTTCTGCACGGCAGGGCCTGTGGGTGAAAGTCTTGCTGCTTCTGCTAGGCATTTCCCATTTTCCCATTCTTGTGTCGGCGCAATCGGTGCCTCTCAAGCGGCCGCTCACACATGCCGATTACGATAGCTGGCGGTCCATCCAGGGACAACAACTGTCGCGCGACGGGAAGTTCCTGGCTTATACTTTAGCCCCGGCCGAGGGTGATGGAGAATTCATCGTCCGCAATTTGGCTACCGGTACGGAGTGGCGTGTGCCGCGCGGCAGTCGGCCAGAGTCACCCACGACGCCATCCACGACTCCCTCCCCCGGCGCTCCGGGTCGATTGGGACGCGGTGCTTTTGCAGGAGGGGGAAGCAACACGCGCGCCGCTTTTTCCGCCGACAGCCGGTACGTGATTTTTTCATTTTCGCAGCTCAAGGCTGCCGTGGACCAAGCCAAAAAAGACAAAAAGAAACCGGAAGAAATGCCCAAGTCCGGCATTGCCGTCATGGATTTGACGAACGGCAACGTGGTCCACCGGTTTGAAGGAGCCAAAAGCTTCCAGGTGCCGGAGAATAACGGCCTGTTCCTTGCGTATCAGATGGAAGCCAAGCCGGAAGCAGGCGCCAAAGATCCCGCCAAAGAAGAACAAAAACCGGCCGCGAACGATTGGGTGGCACGCGCTGAGCCTCGCCCTGAGTCTGGTTCCCAAACTGAGTTTGGGAACCACGGCGTGGAAATTGGGAACGAGGGCGTGAAACCCGATCAGCGCCCGGGTGGCAGAAGACCTTCCGGCACAAGCCGCGAGCCTCGCAAACAATTCGGCAGCGACTTGGTTATCCTCAACTTGGCCAACAAAACCAGCCGTACGATTCCGGAAGTTGCCGAGTTCAGCTTCAGCAAAGACGGCACGATTTTGCTCTACACGGTTTCCTCCAAGAAAGAAGAAACGAACGGCCTCTACGCCCTCATTCCGAGTACGGATGGTCCCCCCGCTACTCTCCTGGCCGGAAAAGGCAAGTACTCCAAATTTACCTGGGACGAAAAACAAACCCAACTTGCTTTCCTCAGCGACCACAGCAACGGTGGCGAGGAAAAGCCCAAAATGAGGGTTTACCACTGGGATCGCCAACGGATTCAATCGGCTGCAGCCGGCTGGCAAAACACGATCTGTCTCTCAGTGATCGGCGGGCCCGGGTTTTCCAACCCCAATCTTGTCGGGTGGGCCCTCCCCTCATTGCAGTCCGCGATGGCGACCAGGGCCACTGAACTGATTTCGCCCGAATGCCCCGATTTCCGTACCGGCTTTGTCATTAGCGATCGTGGTACCCTTAACTTCTCGCCGGATGGCACCAGGCTCTTCTTGAGCGCTGGCCGGCTAGTGTCAGGGGTTAGTAAAGAGGGGGCCAGTAGTGAGAGGTCAGAGGCCAGAGGTCAGAGATCCGAAGGCAAAGAAGAATCGAATTCACAGACCCCTGATCCTGAATCCCAAACCGCGACATTCGACCTGTGGCACTGGAAGGATGACTTCATTCAACCCATGCAAAAGGTGCGCGCTGAGCAAGAACGCAACCGCGCGTTTCGAGCCGTCTACCACCTCCAAGAAAAAAAATTCTGCCAACTCGCGGATGAAACCCTGGCGGATGTTACTCCCGCGAACGACTGCCAGTGGGCCATCGGCTATGACGATCGCCCTTACCGCATCATGGTAGGCTACGACGGCAACTACACCGATGCCTACCTCGTCAACACCCTTTCCGGAGCCCGGACCGCCCTGCTCAAGAAACACCAGGGAACACTCACCCTATCTCCCAGCGGCAAATACGCCCTTTCCTATGACGGCAAGCACTGGAACTGTATGTGCTTACCCGCCGGCAAACCGATCAACCTCACCGCGAATTTGCCGGTCAGCTTCGCCTTCGAGGACTATGATTCCCCCAGTCCTCCCCCCAGCTACGGCAACGCCGGCTGGACGAGCGATGAAAAGTATGTTCTGCTTTACGACCGCTACGACATTTGGCTGGCTCCGACCGATGGCAGCAAGGCCCGAAATCTGACCGCAGGCGTTGGCCGGAAAGAAAAAACCCAATTCCGCTACGTGCGCCTGGATCCGCAGGAGAAGGCGATCGATCCGGCCAAACCGCTGCTGCTCCGCGCGGAACAGGAATGGTCCCGCGACGCCGGCTTCTACCGTGTGCGCCTGGACTGCAGGTCAGGCGTCCCGCCTGACAGTGACCCACCCGAAAAACTCATCATGCAGGCAAGATCCCTCGGCACTCCCACCAGGGCCAAAGATGCCGATGTCCTCCTCTTCACCGCTTCTTCCTTTTACGACAATCCCGATCTGTATGTGACCACATCGGACTTCAAGGAATTGAAAAGAGTTACCGATGCCAATCCGCAGAAAGCCAACCTGATCTGGGGCAAAGCGGAATTGATCCGCTACAAGAATCTCAACGGCGTCCAGCTCAGCGGCATTCTCATCAAACCGGAAAACTTCGATCCTAACAAAAAATACCCGATGCTCGTGTACATCTATGAGAAGCTGTCTCAAAACCTTCACCGTTTCGTCGATCCGCGCCCGGGGACCTCGATCAACGCTTCCTATTACGCAAGCAACGGCTACCTGGTGTTCATGCCGGACATCGTTTACACCATCGGCTATCCCGGCCAGAGCGCCCTCAAGTGCGTTCTGCCCGGCATTCAGGCGGTTGTCGACAAGGGCTTCGTGAACGAAAATGCCATCGGCATCCAGGGCCATAGCTGGGGCGGTTACCAGATTGCGTATATGATCACCCAGACCAATCGCTTCAAGGCCGTTGCCGCCGGCGCCCCCGTGTCGAACATGACCAGCGCGTACAGCGGCATCCGCTGGGGCAGCGGGTTGCCCCGCCAGTTTCAGTATGAACGCACGCAGAGCCGCATCGGCGGCACACTCTGGCAATATCCCATGCGCTTTGTAGAAAACTCTCCAGTCTTCATGGCCGACCGCGTGCAGACCCCGCTGCTGATGCTCCACAACGACCAGGACGACGCGGTCCCCTGGTACCAGGGCATCGAATATTTCCTGGCCCTGCGCCGGCTGGGCAAGGAGGTGTATATGTTCAACTACAACGGCGAACTCCACGGCCTGCGCAAAAAAGCCAACCAAAAGGACTACACGATGCGCATGCAGCAGTTCTTCGATCACCACCTAAAGGGCGCCCCGAAACCGGACTGGATGGCCAAGGGCATTCCCTTTTTGGATCGCGACAAGGAAAAAGAGAAAACCAAAACAGCGACAACGGGAGGATAATGATGACCGCACAAGAAATCGTCCAGGAACTCAAACCGCTTGGCGCGGATTCCTATCGCAAGGTGCTGCGCAACCACGGTATTCCGGATCCTTGTTTCGGCGTGAAGGTCGATGAGCTGAAAAAAATTCAGAAGCGCATCAAGAAGGATTATCAACTGGCGCTCGATCTCTACGACACGGGCATTTACGACGCCCGCTATCTTGCGGGCTTGATTGCCGACGATGCCCGCATGGCCAAAAAAGACCTCCAGCATTGGGTCGAGCAGGCGAATTGCGACACGCTCGCCGAATACACCGTCCCGTGGGTCGCATCCGAGAGCCCACACGGCCGCGAGATGGCCCGGGAGTGGCTCGAGTCCAAGAAGGAACACATTGCGGCGGCCGGCTGGGCCACCTTCAGCAGCCTGGTGGCAATCAAGGACGACGCCGAACTCGATTTGGCCGAGCTGAAGCAATTGCTGGCGCGCGTGCAAAAAACCATCCACCAGCAACCGAACCGCGTCCGCCACGTCATGAACGGCTTTATCATCGCAGTCGGGAGCTATGTCAAGGCGCTGACGAAACTGGCCCTGGATACGGCGGCAAAGATCGGTCCGGTATCGGTCGAAATGGGCGGCACCGCCTGCAAAGTGCCGTTCGCCCCGGATTACATCAAGAAGGTTCAGCAACGCGGCGCCATCGGCAAGAAACGCAAGACTGCAAAATGCTGACCTCCTCTCATCCGCCCAGGAGAAATGGGATCGGCTCCTTGCCTCGTCCATTGCTTTTCAAGAAACGAAGTAACTTCGTTCCGAGGCGCCGGAAAGTGGCTACTCCCTTTTCTTGCAGAAGCTTTTCTTCCTCTTCACATATGCCATAGCTGTGCACGGCAATGGGCAACGCCGAGGATGCAACAAAACGGTTCTTTATAATATCTTGTCGCTGTTCGGGTGGAATGAAATCCCAGTCGTAAAGAACGGCATCGAACCGGCCGTCCGGCGGCGGATCCTGGAAGGACATTGCGAAAACAACGACTCCGTGAGCCTCTGCCAGACGAGTGATGGCGTCCCAATTCACTTCATCGGTCGTCAAATAAGCCAGTAACATGGCGAACCTCTCCAGTCTCCTACCGGTTTATCCGGCAGGAACAAAAGTTTGCGGGGCTACCGCCGCAATGTCGGCCCTTTCCAGTCCCCTGCCGGTTCATCCGGCAGGAACAAGAGTTTGAGCGGCTACAGCCGCAATGTCGGCCCTTTCCAGTCCCCTGCCGGTTCATCCGGCAGGAACAAGAGTTTGAGCGGCTACAGCCCCCTATCTATTACCACCGCATTCCTTTGCAAAACCCGCCACGCGCCTGAAGCCGGAACGCACGCCTCACGCCCCAGGGATTCTTTTGTCGGTCACGGAAACTTGTAACCCGCATCCGAACGACTTATAATCCGGATGGCAAATCCCCGAAGGCGCTGGGTGGAGGAGAATACGAATGGTCCTGGAAGGATCAGTCACCCACTGGATCGGCCAACTCAAAGCCGGCGACGACGCCGCAGCGCAGCTGATTTGGGAGCGCTATTTTCAGCACCTGATCAACCTGGCCCGCAAACGTCTGCAAAACCTGCCGCGGCGGGCCGCCGACGAGCAGGATGTGGCTCTCAGCGCGTTCGCCAGCTTTTGCCGCGGCGCTGAGAAGGGCCGATTTCCTTTGTTGCAGGATCGGGATAATCTCTGGCAAATGCTGGTTGTGATCACCGCCCGCAAGGCAATTGACCTGAGACAACATGAAACGCGCAAAAAACGCGGCGGCGGAGCGGTCGTCGACGAAGCCGCTCTGGCCGGCGGCGCGGATTCTTCCACATCGGCTTTCGGGCTGGAAAACGTAATCGGCCGGGAACCCACGCCCGAATTCGCCGCGCAGGTTGCCGAGGAATACCAACGGCTTCTCGCCATATTGCCGGATGATGATTTACGCGCGGTAGCCCTGGCAAAAATGGAAGGATTCTCCAATGTGGAAATCGGTAAACAGCGGGGTTGCGCCCAACACACGGTCGAGCGAAAGCTGCGCCGGATCCGGGGGCTGTGGGCGGGGGAGCTGACCCCATGAGCGATTTTTCCCAAACGACCGATGAAACGCCTCCACCGGAATTGACCGCCCGGATTGATGCGGCGTGTGATCGGTTCGAGAAAGCCTGGCAAGCGGGTCCGCGGCCGCGCATTGAGGATTTCCTCGCAACGACAACGGAAGCGGGACTCTCCATTCTTTTGCGGGAATTGATCGCGTTAGAAATCGAATTGCGCATCCAGCAAGGGGACGAACCGCTTGCCGAAGAGTACCAGGCGCGGTTTCCTGCGCTGGAAGCAAACATCCTGCAAGCGATGATCGACGAGGTCCGCAACAATTCCCCACCGGCCACGAGCCGCTCGCCAGGGGGCGTTGCCGCATCCTCCGGCGCGACACAAACAAAGCGGGTCCGCTGCCCGCATTGCCACAATCCCATTCAACTATCCGACAATGAGTCCGAGGAAATCCTCTGCCCCGGCTGCGGGAGTTCCTTTCGCATTCGCGAAGCGAGGCAAACCAATACGACAGGGCCCATGCGTCAGCTGGGCAAGTTCCAATTGCTGGACCGTGTCGGCCTCGGTGCGTTCGGCGCGGTCTGGCGGGCGCGGGACACGGAACTGGACCGGATCGTGGCCCTGAAGATTCCGCACACCGGCCTCTTGACCAATGAAACCGACCTGGAACGGTTTCACCGAGAAGCCCGCGCCGCCGCCCAGTTGCGCCATCCCGGAATTGTCACGGTCCATGAAGTGGTGAGCCTCGACGGCTTGCCGACGATTGTTTCCGATTTCATCGAAGGCGTGCCGCTGAGAGATTTCCTGGAAGTGCGGAAGCTGACCTTCCGGGAAAGCGCGACCCTGATGGCCGAGGTGGCCGAGGCCGTGGACTACGCCCATTCCATGGGCCTGGTGCACCGCGATCTGAAGCCGGCAAACATCATGGTGGAGTCATTAGTCATTAGTCATTCGTCATTAGCCGAAACTTCAGATTCTCCTGCCAATGACCAAGGACCAATGACTAAGGACCAACGGCTTCGCCCGTTGGTAATGGACTTTGGCTTGGCGCTGCGCGAAGAAGCCGAGGTGACGATGACCATGGATGGCCAAATTCTCGGAACCCCTGCCTACATGAGTCCCGAACAAGCCGCCGGCAAAGGGCATCAGGCCGACCGGCGCAGCGATGTTTATAGCCTGGGCGTCATTTTCTATCAGATGTTAACGGGCGAACTACCCTTCCGCGGGTCGAAGATGATGATCATTCACCAGGTGCTGCATGAAGATCCCCGGCCGCCGCGCACGATCAACGACAAGATGCCGCGCGATCTGGAAACGATTTGTTTGAAAGCACTGGCAAAGGCGCCCGCCCGGCGGTACGCGACCGCCCGGGAGATGGCCGATGATTTGCGGCGGTATTTGAAAGGCGAGCCGGTGCATGCGCAACCGCCGTCGTTGACTTACCTGTTGGGGAAGCAATTGCGCCGGCACCGTGTACCGATAAGCGCGGCGGCAGGGGTTCTGTTGACGGCGGTCGTGGGGGTGGTGGTTGCGTTTCTCAATATTAGCGCGGCGCTGGATCGGGAAACTGCCGCAAAGACAGAAACGGAAAATGCCCTGATTGGAGAAACGGCCGCCAAAAACCTTGCTCAGGAAAAGGAACTAGAAGCGGTGAATGCCCTCGGTCGAGAGACTGCGGCCAAACAAGAAACACAAAAAGCCCTGGATCAAGAAAAAAAGACCCTTGCCAATTTAAAAACCCAACTTTCGTTGCTGGGGAGAAGCTATTTGGATCGTAGTGAAAGGGAATTTGGCGAAGGCAACTTTCAAGACAGCTTGAATTGGTTGCTGGGAGCTTACCAGGTGTCTCCTGAGGACGATCCCTTGCGGTTCAGCTGCCGGTTGTTTTTTTCTAAACAGGGAAGAAATGTTCAAAGGGCTTTTCTTCACGAAGCGCCCGTTAGTATTGTTGCCATCAGTCGGGACAACCGCCGTATTGTCACGGCGAGTCGGGATCAAACGGCGCGGGTGTGGGACATGGAAACAGGCCGTGAACTGGCGGTCTGGAAACATCAACGCTCGGTCACGGCGATGGTCATCAGTCCGGACGGCCGCCGCGTCGTCACCGCTAGTCAAGATCAAACGGCTCGGGTCTCCGACATCGAAACTGGCCGGGCGCTCGCCGTCTTGAGCCATCAAGCCCCTATCTATGCCGTGGCCATCAGTCCGGACGGCGGCCACATCGTCACCGCCAGTGAGGATCAAACGGCGCGGGTGTGGGACATGGAAACGGGCCGGGAACTGGCCATCTTGAAATACGAAAGCCGGGTCACCGCAGTGGCCATCAGTCCGGACGGCCACCGCATTGTCACCGGAGGTTGGCGTGCGGCGCGAGTTTGGGACATGGAAACGGAACGGGAACTCGCGGTCCTCAGACACCAAGGCCAGGTCTTTGGCCTAGCCATCAGTCGGGACGGCCGGCGCATCGTTACCGCGAGCGGGGATCAAACGGTGCGCGTATGGGAGATAGAGACAGGCCGGGAGCTCAGAGTATTGGATTACAAAGGCTCAGTCAGATTCCTGGCCATCAGTCGGGACGGCCGCCGTATCGTCACCGGAAGTGATGATCAAACGGCGCGGGTGTGGGACGTGGAAACAGGCCGGGAACTCGCCGTCCTCAGACATCAAGGCTGGGTCTCCGCCGTAGCCATCAGTGAGGATGGCCGCCGCGTCGTTAGCGGGAGCGGCGATCAGACGGCGCGGGTGTGGGACATGGAAACGGGCCGGGAACTCGCCGTTTTGAAACACCAAAGCCGGGTCACAGGCTTGGCGATCAGCCCGGATGGCAACCGCATCGTGACGGCAAGTGGGGATCAAACAGCGCGGGTTTGGGACATGGCAACGTGCCAGGAACTGGCCGTCTTGAGACACCAAGGCCGGGTCTATGCTGCGGCCATCAGTCCGGACGGCCGCCGCGTTGTCACCGCCAGTAGGCATGAACCTGCACGCGTCTGGGAAATGGAAACCGGCCGGGAACTGGCCGCCTTAAAATACCAAGGCTGGATCTCTGGGGTGGCGATTAGTCCGGACGGCCGTCGCATCGTCACTCGGAATGAGGATCGAACAGCGCGGGTGTGGGACATCGAGACAGGTCGAGAACTGGCCGTCTTGAAACACCAAGACGAGGTCACTGCCGTCGCCATCAGTCGGGACGGCAACCGCATCGTCACAGCGAGTAAGGATCAAACCGCGCGGGTGTGGGAAGTGGAAACGAGCCGGGAACTCGCCGTCTTGAAACACCAAGAGCCATTTTATTCGCTTGCCATCAGTCCGGACGGTCGCCGCATCGTCACCAGTAGTGGCCCAACGGCGAGGGTGTGGGACGTGGAAACGGCCCGGGAAGTCGTCGTCTTGAAACACCAGGACGCGCATGGGAACTTGGCGATCAGTCCAGCGATCAGTCCGGACGGCCGCCGCATCGTCACGAGTTGTGGTCAAACGGCGCGGGTGTGGGAAATGGAAACGGGCCGGGAACTCGCCGTCTTGAAACATCAAGGCGCAGTCGACGCGGTAGCGATCAGTCCAGACGGCCGCCGTATCGTTACTCGAAGTTCGGATAACACGGCGCGGGTGTGGGAAATGGAAACGGGCTGGGAACTTGCCGTCTTGAAACACCAAAGCCGGGTCACAACCTTGGCGATCAGCCCCGATGGCAACCGCATCGTGACCGCAAGTGGGGATCAAACGGCGCGAATTTGGGAGTTGCCTCCGGTTCCCGACAATCTTGACGCATTGCGGGCCTGGGTCAAGGTGCGAACCGGTAAAACTTTTGAAGACCAGGGAACTGTCAGGGATTTAACCCGGGCCGAATGGCTGCAAAGCTTCAAGGACCTGGATTCCTACGGCGGAGACTGGGTGCCTCCAGCTAATTTCGGGCACTGGCACTCTAATCAGGCAGCCGAGGCGGAACGGGAAAAACATTGGTTCGACGCCCTTTTCCATCTAAATCATGCGTTGCAAAATGGTTTGGAGCGGCCAGATCTCTTGGCCCGGCGGGGCCATGTTTACTTGGCAATCCGAAAATGGACCGAGGCGGTTCAGGACTTTGTCCAGGTGCTTGAACGCCGGGCTGATCATTTCCCGGCACGAAATGGCCGAGCCAAGGCCCATGCAGAGCTGGGCCAATGGGAGCAGGCCAGCGCCGACTGGCAGGAGGCTCGTCGCCTGCAACCGGAAAATGTTGATATTTGGCTCCAGGAAGGACAAACGCTTCTCGCCCAGGGAAAAAACCAATCCTATTGCGACCATTGCCGGCGTATGCTGGCCCAATTTGAAAACACCAACTATGAGCGGCCTGCCAATCAAGTTGTGGCCTTGGCAGTGTTGCGACCGGATTCCCTGCCCGATTATTCAACCCTTTCGGCTCTGGATCGTAGAGCAAACGTGCTATATGGACTAGACTGGAATTATCCCAAAAATTCCGGGGCTCTTTATTACCGGACCGGCCAATTTCGCCAAGCCATCCAGCATCTCATGATAGCGGTGCATATGGAAAAAAAAGGTGGAACCCCGGAAATGCAGCTTTTCCTGGCTATGGCAATCTTCAAGCTGGACCAGGCGCTGTGCGGACCTCAAGCCGTGGGCTTGCTCGCTTCCCCCCATGGAAACGCTTGCCTTCTCGGGCTTACCGCACTGCCGACGGGTAAAATGATCGCCCGGGATTGGCTGAACAAGGCAACTCGCCAAATAGAAACGGCTCTTGCGAAAAAAGATAAGCCGGAAGAGTTTCCTTCCTGGGACCTTCGATTACGCTGGAAGATTCTCCGCCAGGAAGCGGAAGAACTCTTCGAGGGAAAAAAGCCAGGCGGAAAATGAAAAATGGTGAGACGCTGCGATGCAGGAAGTTTGCTGGTTTATTTACCCTTCTTTGGCTTGGCCGAAGTCCGCTGGAATGCGGAGTTATGCCATGCGTCCGACCTCGGCTCATACGACGACGAACGCGTCGGGCGGGTTCAATATCAGCCGCTTCATATCGGAAAAGACAAGGAAGTCTCCGCCGCGCCCTGTCCGGCTTCGCCATTCACGGAAGTCCCTGTTACCGACGGGGCTGAATAGGGGCGGCCTAAACGTAATCCCGAACTGGCTGCCTGGTTGGGGGGGCATAATCGGTGAGAACCCGTCCGGATCGTCGCTCCAGCAGCCCAGATACTGATTGCCCTCAAAATCAAATGAGTCGCGGATGTAGATGCCGACTTCTGTGATCTGTACTTGGTACCCAGCGCCGCCTGGGCTTCCCTGCGGACCCGCGGCTGGCCCGACTGTCCCCGCCACGACCACTCGGAATGTGAAGTTGCCAAGGGCGGCCGTCATGTCGTCGAAATTGGTGTAGCCGCCCGCAGCTCGGAAGTTGATGTAGTCGACGTCTTGCTGCGGCACTGGGTCGGTGAGCTGACCAAACGAGCGAACGGCGTTTGCCAGCAGCCCCTTATGGCGGAGCATTCTCGCGATGACTTGGCGGGCAGGAGTGTTGGACCAGATCCGGTCCCGGACAAGTTGGTCGTACACTTGACGCGCCCGAGGGAACGTCAGTGCCCAGGAGTCCATACGGATTGTGGTGGTGTCCGGTGCTGAGTAGGAGGGCGCAACCGCGCGTGGGCGAGAGAACCAGATCTCCAGCAGCCGCGCCCCATTCAGCCAGCCCTGCCTCCGCATGATCCGCGGGATGTGCGTGAGGTCCGAGAGCATCGTTGCCTCCCATTTGTAAGTAGACCAAGGCGATAGCAGTTGCGCTGATTCTATAAGGATTATCCGTTTCTTGCGGGCCAATCGGACACAAGACGCCAGCTTGGGAGATTGATTGAAGGGGAGCCAGAGCTGATCCCATAGGGATTAGCTCCGCATTCCTTGGCAGACCCCGCCACGATACTTGCGGTTGGAAACTTGTAACCGGCAGCGGAAGAACTTATAATCCGGACAGCAAATCGATGGACGGCCGGTTGGAGGAAAAAAGCATGGGAACCAAAACGACCGATGCAACGCTTCCCCCGGAATTGGCCGGCCGTGTTGATGCCGTGTGTGATCGGTTCGAGAAAGCTTGGCGAGCGGGTCACCGCTTGCCCGTCGAGGATTTACTCGCAGCGGCAACCGAAGCAGAACAGCCTATTTTTTTGCGGGAATTGATCGCTTTAGAAATGGAACTGCGCCTCCAGCAAGGGGAAGAACCACTTGCGCAAGACTATTACCCTCGGTTTCGTTGCCTGGAACCAAGCCTCCTTCACGCGATGATCGAGAAGGCTCGAAAAAATCTCACTCCCCCAATCGTCGATTTACAACCGACACCCGAATCCTGGGATGCAAAGCAACAGGCAACCGTAGGGATTGAACCTGAAAATGTCGGGCGGATTCATGTGGAAGCCGAGCCCATACCCGGTTTTCGATTGGTGAAAAAATTGGGGAAAGGCGGTTTCGGGGAAGTTTGGGAAGCGTTGGCTCCGGGTGGAATCCGCGTGGCCATGAAGTTTGTTTCCCTGAGGGGCCATGCGGGCGCTGTCGAACTGCAAGCCCTCCAGGTGATCAAAGAAATCCGGCATCCCCATCTCTTGTTTATTTTTGGAGCCTGGGAAAAAGAGGATTGGTTGATCATCGGCATGGAACTGGCGGATCAAACGTTAAAGGATCGGTTCGATGAAGTGGTTGCCGTTGGTTTGCCGGGTATTTCCTTTCCCGAGCTACTCAAGTATTCCAAAGAAGCCGCCCGGGTCATTGATTTTCTCAACAAGCCGCGCCACTTTTTGGAAGGCAAGAAGCCGGTAGGTATTCATCACGGAGACATCAAACCGCAAAACATTTTGCTGGTGGGGGGTGGAGTGAAGCTGGGTGATTTCGGGCTCGTCCGGCTGCTGGAGCGCCACGATCCCGATCGGCGTTTTGGATTAACCCCGGCTTTCGCAGCTCCAGAAAGTTTCTTGAGGCAAAGCACCCGCTGGTCGGATCAGTATTCGCTGGCGATGACCTATTGTTATCTGCGGACCGGCCGGTTGCCGGCCAGGAGAGAGACGACGACCTGCACAGAGGGAGAGCAGGAACGCCCTCTGGATTTATCCATGGTGACCGCGGAGGAGCGGCCGGCTTTAAGGCGGGCTTTGGCGGCAAATCCACGCGAGCGCTGGCCCAATTGCCGGATGTTTATTCAGGCATTGGCAGAAAAACCACCTAAAGCTGACGATGCAAGAAAAGCCTCTCTCCCCTCCGAGGAAGAGGCCATGTTTTCCCGAACTTCAGAAACAAGCGAATTGAGTGTTCCGACTGTCGCCCCGACGGCCGAATGGATTTCTCGTTCCCGGCCAGAAGCAGCTCAACCCGCTAGCGAAATCGTTCCCGGCTATAAGCGGGAACGCAAGGCCCCCGGTGACCCCGTTAAGGTATGGAAGGAAAGCGGCCCCGCCGGTGATCATTTAGCTAGAGCAACAAGACACTACCGCCCCTGGGTTTTATTGCTATTTCTAATTCTTCTATTGTGGGGACTTCTTAAAAGTATAGTTTGGTTAGGTCCCACCGCACCTAGTCAGTTCCAAACACTTCCTTGGCTCGTCTTGCTTCTCCTATTGCTTGGCGGCATTGCCGGAGTTCGATGGTTGTGGCGCAAGCGTACCCGTGAACAAAGGCGGGTTGCAAGTGTTAGTAAACAACCAGATGCCAGAGAGGAGATTGGTTCCGAATCCTTCCGAGAGCTGCAGGTTGGTGAAGTGAAGGCGAAACCCGAGGATACAATCGCGCCCCCAGCAGCGGTTGGAAGAAAGACCGAGCTACCGGTCCATGGTTTGCCGCAGCAAGCGCCTTCCTCTGTTCAACCTGTGCATTCCAAAGGAATGCTGCAGGATAAGTTGGATAGAATACGGCCGCCCCGAGTTCAGATTACCTTTGATACTGAAACCGGCGGTGCCGCGGCGAGAGTAGGGCTTCCGTTTGTAGTCGGCGTTATGGCCGACTTTACTGGTCATCCTCTCCAGTCCCTGGAGCCCTTTAACAAACGGAGATTTGTCGAAATAGACAGGGACAATTTCGACAGCGTTCTTCAAACTCAATCACCCCGTTTGGCTTTGCAAGTACCTTTCCGCATTGATAGCGATGACGCCTTGTTGAAAGTTGAACTCCAATTCAGAAAATTTAACGACTTTGATCCCGGACAGATCGCGAATCAAGTGCCCGTTCTGAAGGAATTGTTGGAAACGCGTCGAAAACTCGTAGCATCTTTAGAATCGCTTCCGCCCCGGGAAGGAGAGTTGAGACGCCAAATCGCCGCGATTGACCGCCGGCTTTCTCTTCAAGTCGCGGAGATCATGCATCATCCGGAGTTCCAAAAGCTCGAAGCGACCTGGCGAGGTTTGCAGTATCTCGTTTACCAATCCGAAACCGGGGATAACCTGAAAATCCGCGTCCTCAACATTAGCAAAACGGAACTCTTGGATGACCTGGAAAATGCCGGCGAATTCGATCAAAGCATCTTATTCAAGAAAGTGTACGAAGACGAATACGACGTCTTCGGAGGCACGCCGTACGGCATGCTCGTCGGCGATTATGAGTTCAGCCGGCACCCCCAGGATATCAAGCTTCTGGATGAAATTTCCAAAGTAGCGGCTCACGCCCATGCCCCTTTCATTGCCGCTGCCGATCCCAATATGCTGAATCTGAAAAGCTTTGCCGAGCTGTCCGATCCTCGGGATCTTGCGCGCCAATTCGAGACGCCCGACGCCATTCCTTGGAAATCGTTTCGGGATTCCGATCAAGCCCGGTTTGCCGGGCTGACCCTACCGCGGATTCGCGCCCGGTATCCTTATGGGCAAGAATTCCATAAAGTCCAGGAATTCAATTTTGAAGAAGCCGCCGACGGCAAGGAACGCGACCATTATTTGTGGATGAGCGCTGCCTGGGCCTATGCGGCCCGCGTCACCGATGCCTTCGCCCTGCATGGATGGTTCGCCATCACGCGGGTCCATACTTTCCATACCGATGAAGGCAATACGGCGATGAGATGCCCTACCGAAGTCGCGATCAGTGAGCGACGCGAGTATGAGATTTCCAAGCTCGGTTTTCTCCCCCTAATTTATTTGGAGAACAAGGACTGTGCCGTGTTCGGGAGCGCGCAATCGTGTCAAAAACCCAGGGAATTTCTCGATCCCGAGGCAAGGGCTGCGGCAGAACTTTCCGCGAAACTAAATTACACCTTATGCACATCGCGATTTGTCCATTACCTTAGCGTGATTGCGCGCGGCAAAATGGCATCGTTGCAAGGACCAAAGGAGGTGGAACGGTTTTTGAACGAATGGATCCAGAACTATGTTGATCCCAATCCAGAAATGTCAGGACCAGCCAGTCGGGCAGAGAGGCCTTTTAAGGAGACCAAGATCGAAGTTCGGGAATGTCCGGGGAAATCAAACCAATTCGAAGCGAATGCCTACTTCAGACTCCATTTTCAATTCGAGGGCATTTCCTCGCCATTCTTAAATGAGAAAGTCTCGATTCCGACGAAGCTGCCGGGCACTGAGCATCTGCCGGAAGTTTTGGAAGGTCACACCGACTCGGTTTGGAGCATTGCCATCGCGCCGGACGGCCGGCACCTACTTTCCGGAAGCATGGACTGCAGCTTGCGCTGGTGGGATCTGGCTACGAGAACCGAGTCCTTCCGGCTGGATGGCCAGTGGGAAGGAGTTACTTCCGTCGCCGTTTCTCCGGATGGACGTTGCGGCCTGTCGGGGAGTTTAGATGGGCGCGTGCACCTGTGGGACCTGGAAAAGGGGAAGTTACTCCATCAGATTCAAGGACATAATGGGCGGGTTTTAGCCGTGGCTTTTTCTTCGGATGGGCAGTTCGGCCTCAGCGGGGGTGAAGATCAAACGATTAAAATGTGGAATGGCAATTGCCAAGAAATCCGGCGGTTTCCCGACCTGGGGAGTTGGGTTACCACCTTGGTTTTGCTGCCAAAAGAGCGCTATGTGGCATCGGGGAGCGAAGATGGTATTGTTCGCCTCTGGGACAGTTACACAGGTCGGGAATTGCGCCGCTTTGATGGCCACACCGGGCCGATTCGAAGCGTGGCGCTTTCTCCGACAGAGAAATTCATCTTGTCCGCAGGCAATGATACCACGATACGACTCCTGGACGCGGAAACGATGCAGGAGGTGCGCTGCTACCGTGGCCACGAAGACTGGGTTCGCAGTGTCGCGTTTTCTCCGGACGGCCGCTGGATCCTTTCCGGGAGCGATGATGAAACTGTGCGTTTGTGGAATGTGGAAACCGGGGACGAAATGCATCGTTTTCAGGGCCATTCATGGTCGGTAGTCACCGTCGCCTTTTCACGCGATGGCTGGTTTGCCTTTTCCGGCAGCGATGATACCACCATCAGGATATGGGATCTAGCTGCCGAAGGAATTACCATTTAACTTTGGCTTTTTTCGCACGCTGGATGCGAATGCGCAGCGGTTTCAGGGAATTGCCAAAAGCCTTATAAATTTGTTGAGCCATTTGCCGAGCTTCGGTGAGTGTCGGGACCGGCGTACCCACGACGCCTTCAACCAACCTATCGGACGGTTTTGACTGACCATCCAAAATTCGGTAAAGAGCCACCAGAATATACATGGGATCCTTTCCTTTCTTTAGGGTTTGGGCGAAGCGCCAACTTTCTTGAATCTCGGCCCCTAATGATTACCTCCGCATTCCTCGGCAAACCCCGCCACGATATCTGCGGTTGGAAACTTGTAACCGGCAGCGGAAGAATTTATAATCCGGACAGCAAATCGATGGACGGCCGGTTGGAGGAAAAAGCATGGTAACAAGAACGACTGATGCAACGCTTCCCCCGGAATTGGCCGGCCGGATTGATGCCGTGTGTGATCGGTTCGAGAAAGCGTGGCTAGCGGGTCAACGGTTGCGCATCGATGATTTACTCGCAAAGGCAACGGAAGCGGAACTTCCCGTGCTTTTAAGGGAATTGATCGCGTTAGAAATCGAATTGCGCATCCAGCAAGGGGATGAACCGCGGCCGGACGAATACCGGGCTCGGTTTCCTTCCCTGGAAGCAAGGACTCTACAAGCGATGATCGAAGAGGCCCGGATGGATTTTCCCACCACGGGCCGGTCACCACGCGGACTCCCCCCCTCTTCAGCGGCCACGCAAACACGACGGGTGCGCTGTCCCAATTGCCATAATCCCATTGAACTTTCGGACGACCAATCAGACGAAGTCCTCTGTCCCGGCTGCGGCAGTTCCTTTCGCATTCGCGAAGCTACCCAGACGAGTACGACAGCTCCGATGCGCCAGCTGGGCAAGTTTCAATTGCTGGACCGGGTCGGGCTGGGCGCATTTGGCGCGGTGTGGCGGGCGCGCGATACGGAACTCGATCGGATCGTGGCGCTGAAGATTCCGCACACGGGGCTCTTGACCAATGAAACCGATCTGGAACGCTTTCACCGGGAAGCGCGGGCGGCGGCGCAATTACGCCATCCCGGAATCGTAACCGTCCATGAAGTCGTCACCCTCGCGGGCTTGCCTACAATCGTTTCCGATTTTATTGAAGGCGTGCCGCTGAAGGACTTCCTGGAAGTTCGGAAGTTGACCTTTCGAGAAACGGCGAAATTGATGGCGGAGGTGGCCGAGGCCGTGGACTACGCTCATTCGATGGGCCTGGTGCATCGCGACCTGAAGCCTGCGAACATCATGATCGAATTCGCCCGTGATGGTAGCATTGGGGTGGCATGCCCTGAGTCTTCGAAGGGCGTGGGGGAGCCTCAATCCACTGAAAGCACGCCCTTCGAAGACTCCGGGCGTGCCACCCAATCCCCGTCGCAGTCAAAAATTGGCAGACCGCTCGTGATGGATTTTGGATTGGCGCTGCGGGAAGAGGCCGAGGTGACGATGACCATGGATGGGCAAATCCTGGGAACGCCAGCCTACATGAGTCCCGAACAAGCTGCCGGCAAAGGGCATCAGGCGGACCGGCGGAGCGATGTCTACAGCCTGGGGGTGATCTTTTATCAGATGCTGGCGGGGGAATTGCCGTTTCGCGGATCGAAGGTGATGATCATTCACCAGGTGCTGCATGAAGATCCGCGGCCGCCGCGGCGGATCAATGACAAGATACCGCGCGATCTGGAAACGATTTGTTTGAAAGCCATGGCCAAGGCGCCCGGCGGGCGCTACCAGAGCGCAAGGGAAATGGCAGACGATCTGCGCCGTTACCTGGCCGCGGAGCCGATCCGCGCTCGGCCAGTGGGCAAGGCAGCACGGCTGGCGCGCTGGTGCCGGCGGAACCCCATCGTGGCCGGGCTGGCTGCCGCTTTGACGCTGGTCCTGCTCGGCGGGCTAAGCGCCGTGACCGGCCTGTGGCTGCATGCGGAGGGCCAGCGCCGTCTCGCGCAAACCAACTTCGACCGTGCGGAAGCTCAAGGCGAACGTGCTCAACGCAACAAGACGCGCGCCATGCAAGCGATCGACCGGATGCTGACCCGCGTCGGCGAAAAAAAGCTCGCGCACATTCCGCAGTTTGACAAGGAACGGCGGCAAATCTTGGAGGATGCCCTGACACTTTTCCAGGGGCTGCTCGATGAAAACAGTTACGACCCGGAAGTTCGCCTGGAAACGGGACAGGCCTACCACCGCATGGGGGACATCAACAAGCTGCTCGACCGGCGCCGGGACGCAGCGCAAAGTTATCGGCAATCGCTGGACATTTTGGAAGCGTTGACCGCGGAATACCCACAGGCGGCGCAGTATCAGCAAGCGTTGGCCCGAACATTAAACGACTTGACCATGCTGGGCCCGATGGGCGGGCGCGATGCCCACGCCGCTTTTGAAAGGGCCCTGGAAATCCGCGCGAAACTCGTGCGGCAACATCCGCAAGTAGCTGAATACAAAGCCGGTGTCGCGCGCATCCGGAACAACCTGGGCTATTCGTGCTACCTTGCGGGGCAATATCGGCCGGCCGAGTCGCACTATCTCCAGGGACTGCAAATTTGGCAAGCGCTCTTGCGCCAGCGCCCTGAAAAGGCCGAGTATGAAGACGAACTGGCCAATCTCCAAAACAACCTCGCCCTCTTGTATCAGAAAACGGACCGCCGCCTCGAAGCGGAAAAGGCCTACCTGGACGTCAAGAAGCTCCGAACGCAGTTGGTGGAGAAGTACGCCGAGGATCCCACATATCAAGACAAGCTTGCCAAGTGTCAGCTTAATCTTGGAACCTTGTATGAGCAGCAAAAAAATTTCGGCGCGGCGGACAAAGAGTATGAGCACGCGTTGGAAATCTGGAAGAAGTTGGTACGGGAGCACCCGGATGTGCCGGACTATCAAAAATGTCTAGGGTCAGTCCATTACAACCTGGGCAACCTCTACAAGAATGCGGCAGAGACTTTAATTCAATTGTTCACATTGCCCGATGCCAGCGGTGCACGGCAGCGTGAGCAAGCGAAACCTTTGCCAATGCCAGTCGAGCTTGCTATTGAGCTTGCGCGCAAAAAAGCGAAAGCGGCTCACCTCGAAGCAGTGCGGCACCTGCAGAAGCTTGAGCACGACGCATCCGCGGACCTCCTGCACGCGTCCTGTTTGGGGAACAGCTACTACAATCTCGCCCAATTCGCGCAACGAGACAGCCACTGGAATGAGTCTGCCGAGTTTTATGGCAAGGCGATCCTCGTACTGGAAGCGGTCCTCCGAGAGCAAAAGAACGATGCGCAGGTCCGTAAACTATTGTTACTTAGTTCTATTAGCCGGTCCGAAGTTTTGGCCCGAGTCGGTTGCTATAAGGCAGTGTTACCGGACCTGGACCGGGCAGCGCAAATGGATACAGGCGCTTGGCGGGCGACGATCAAACGGCGGCGTTGCTTGGCGCTGGCTCACCTGGGTGACCACGGGCAGGCTACCGCGCTGGCGAGCGAATTGGCGGAAGGTAAGTCGTTGAAAGGAGATTTGTTGTATGACCTGGCGCGCGTGTTTGCCATTTCCTCGGCTTGCGCGCCCTATGCATCGACTCCGCCGGACAAGACCGAGCGGGACAAGCTTGCGGAACGTTATGCCGTGCGTGCCGTCCAACTTCTCGGCAAGGCCTTTGACAACGGTTTTACCGAGCAAAAACGCTTGAAGACGGATACGGACTTCGATCCGCTGCGGGAGCGTCCGGATTTCAAGGAAGTCCAACGTATTAACTCAAAGTGAATGCGGACACAAAGCCGTCGCTTGCGCCGCCCGAATAGGTCCGGCGCGCCGCGCCGGGGGTAGTCGGAAAGTCCGGAGACGTCGTCGTTCCGATTACGTAAACACTCCCGCCCGTGCGAAACGAAAGCCCGTTGGCTACTTCTGTGTTCGAACCTCCGAAGGTAATTTGATCGAGGATGCCCGGGGGTGACAGCCTGATTAGCAGAGCTTTCGGGCTGACGCCGTCGTCATAGCCGCCAGCGATGATGGGTTGGATTGCCCCCCCCGCAAGGTTGACCGCGATGTCGTTCCCAAAAAGATTGATGGGATCCGCCGAAATCGTGTGGAGGTCGGATTTGCTTAGGTCGGAATTAAATTGGACGTAAAGGAGGTCTCTATGGCTGGGGTCGCTGGAGCCGAAGCGATGTAAGAAGCCCGTCATATAGACATTACCGCTGAAATCGAGTGCGATGCCGGTGCCTCGATTGTCGCCAACGTTAGGAAAGCTAACGGCCAAGTCTAAGGACAAATCGGCAGCCAACTTGACACAGAGAACCTGGTTGCTCGCAAAGCTCGAGGCGTCAAAGAAATAGCCGGCGATGTACACCTCGCCGAACGCGTTGACGGCAATGCCAAAACCTTCCGTGTCTCCAGGTTGGCTGGTGAAACCGAAACGATAGGTGGCCAGTGAGATGGGAACTCCGGTGATGCCGTCGAGATTGGCGACCAGCATGGCCCGGCCGGGATCCCTTCCGTTCTGCACGAGGCTCCCGGTCAGCCAGACGTTCGCGCCGTTGCCCTTGACCGTGATGCCATAGCCGAAAGCGTTCCCGCCGATCGTTGGGTCACTGCTAAAGGCGTCCGCCCATAAAACGGTGGACATATCGGGAGTCATTTTGACGGCGAAGCCGCTCAAATCGCCCCCGGGATTCAAGGCATCGGTAACGCCGGTCAAATATATGTTGCCGCTTATGTCGGCCGCAACGCCGTTGGCTCGCGTGATGATGGCATTATTGAAGGAAATAAAGGCAACCTGGGTGCTGGACAACGAGGCATCGTACGTGGCAACAAAGGCACGGGTTCCGGCCGGCGAGATCGCTGCCCCGACCATGATCGGAAACGCATCGACGCCCGAGGATGGAGTCCCATGCTGCGCGACGATTGTCACGGCATCGAAACAATTCGGCATGTTGTCGGGGCATGGGCCGAAACTAGACGAAGAAGATGCATCGGGTGCATCGGGGGATGCATGAGAATGGAAAGTCACAATGTGAGGTTGCAAGCGCTGGGCGGAGGGCACGGCACCGGCAACGGCTTTGACATCATTCACTGGTATTGCACCCGGCCTCAGAGATAGAGACAGGGGACCGCTTCTTGTAGGTTGGATGTCGCTCGCTTTTGCAACGGGGGTCTGCTCCGCCGATCGGTTGGCGCGGACGGGAATCGCTCCAGCGGCAAGGGGCCCCGTATTTAACGTTTTGGCCAAGGCGGCGCCAGCTGCGAGACTGTGAGAAACTCCGATCGCATTTGGCACCGGGGGCGCACCCATGTCCCCGATAAGGCCGGCAGACTCCGAGCGCCCCGGCGAATCGACGGCAGCCAGGTCCGCAGACTCTGCGGCCCTCCGAAATGGGGACTGGACCATGACGGAGTCGTGGCTTGCGATTATGTGCGTGGGAGCCGACTGTGGCCCGGCGGACCATTGGGTACGGTCGTCCAACGGCAGATTATCGGGGTCCGGCGACATCTGGTCGGAAAGTATCAGGGCAAAAGCCGTCCAGATACCGAAGAGCGCGTCACCGGGCGGGAGACGGTCTTCGAGATGCTCCAGTTTAAGACGGCAGAAAGAAGGGGTCGGGAGTCGTCTTTTGGGGGTAGCGTCGTGGCTGTGCTTGGGTAAGAGTTCCCCAAAAAACGGCTCCCGACTCCTTCTTTCGGACTTCATGGCAGCATCTCCAAATAAAAGCGCAGGGTAATTCAGCGGGTCCCATTTTGACACTCAGGAACGCCCGTGTCAAGTCGCACGGCCGTGTGCTGTGGCGTTTCAAGAGTGGGAATTCTGTTTTTTCAATGACAGCACGGGGTTGTCTGATGTTGGCAGACTGGCATGGCGAGGCACAGGTGGCCAAGGGAGATTGGCCGACCGTCTGTGCCTTTGAGTGTCGTAGATGAAGTTTGCATGTCGCCCTGGTGTCAACGAAAAATCCATTTCATGATGAGAAATTCGTTTCACGGAGGGGTGACAGCAACCTCGAATGAAACGCAGAATGAGGCCTATTTTTACGGCCTTTTCCGTGATGTTTTCTGCAAGATGCACTGTGAGACAACGAGTACGGGGAAACGGAAGCTGTCCGCAGCTTGGGGCCATTTTCCTGACCGCTGGCTTCTGACCTCGGTCCTGTGATCTGTTACTCCTATTTCTCCCTTCGCTGGCGCTTCAGGCTTGTATGCACGAGACCCGACCGCTGACCTCTCCCCTATTTGTCCCTTCGCTGGCGCCTCAGGCTTGTATGGACGAGACCTGTCCTCTGATCGCCGACGTCGTGAGATTTGAAAAGGTCACCACACCTTCTGTCGGATTCAGCACGAAGGATCCGCCGGGAAGAAGCATCGTGGACGGAAAGCCGGCCGATGAGGCGCCGAACGTCATGATCTGGAAGCTATCGCCGGGATTGGGGTTCAAGCCGTTGATCAAGCTGACGGTGAGCGCGCCATCCAGTGATGCAGCCGACCTGTGTCTTTGATTGTCGCGTCCTTAAAAGTCGCCTCGTCGTTGCAGTTATTGCAGTCGTTGTATGCAATGCGTGCAATGCCCGCATTGCGTACAATGCACGCAATGCAGGCGGGTGGGGGTGCGTGCAATGACGCAATAACGTCGCCAATTGTCATTGGGCTGTCGTCGTTGGTGATAGGCCAGTCATCGTTTGTCACTAATTGTCGTTGCACGCGATGGTGCAACGACGTAGCCAACGGCTCGCGGAGCGAGCGGGCTACTTCTGGGCCTCCGATGCGATCTTGCGGTAGATCTCCTTGGCCATGGCAAAGGTCTTGGCGGCTTCTTCCCGTTCGTGTTCGGCGATGCCCGGTCCGCGCACCTGCCAAAGTTGCTCAATGACACCGATACACCACAGGGCGCTCTTTTGCGATGGCCGAATCGGTTTATTGCCGACAATCACGTTGACGGGATTCGTATGCATTTGGGGAAAATGGCGGAGAGCGACCCAGCTGCTGCGATCAATCTTCACGTCGAAATCCACTTCGTGGATCCGGTCATCGGCGGGAACTTCCTGGCTCGCAACCGCCACGCCGTTGACCACCAGTTCCACGAGGCGGTTCTTGCCGGCCGGGACATTGCCACCCACGGCGGTACCGAGCGGCGTTTCGGCAGCGAACGCGACCTTGGCCCTGGCTTGCACCTTGCCGGGTTTCTCCAGAGCGACATCGCCGTAGCCGGGCGCCTTGCCGTTCACGGTAAATTCCAGCGCGTGAGCGTAGCCATCCGAAATGTAGGACCGGCCCTTGGCAATGCCTTCGCACCAGGCGCCGAAGTCGACGCGATCGACCTTGCCCAGATGGACGTAGACACGCCCCTGCCCGACCCGGCTGCCGCTGATACATGGAAAATCGGTTTCGCCGCTGGCTTTCAACGGAAAACCGCAATTCATAATGTGATACCAGCAATTCCACTCGGGGACCCGAGCCGTGTCCATGGCGCTGATGAAATCGCAAATGCCCTGGGCGGTCGTGACGCAGATTTCTTGCGCGCCGATGCCGTTCATCTCCGGGATCGCGTAGTTCGGCAACTTGTTGGCGACACGCGCGATGCTCCTGCGCAAATCGTCTTCGTTGAGAAAATTGTTCTTGGCGGTGTCAATCGCGGCGAAGTCATCCGGCAGGAATCCCTTGGCTGCTTCTTCCGGAGTGATCTTGCCGTCCTTGTTCATATCCAATTCGGTCATCAAGCGCTTGGCGGCATTGGCAGGATTTACCTGGAGGCCGCTCGCGGAGTGGGCATATCCGGTTACAGCGCCTTGTTGCTTGGCCCAGCGCATGGCCGGCGTGGTCCAGGTGGGCCAGCCCTTCATCTTGGTGCCGTCCGAACCCGGATAAGTCTGGTCCTTAAGATTCAACAGGCATACGTGGCCCAGGGCCTGGGAGCCGAAGCCGCTAATTTCCACATCGTACTTGAGGACCGTCAGCGGTTCGCTCAGCTTGTGGATGGTCGGTTCGAAGAATTGCCGTTGGAACTCGTAACAAGGTCCCCAGGTCAGATTGCAGCCGACGTTGAGCCCCTCACCCTTGACGTGCAGGAACATATCTTGGGCAAAGACCCCTTCGGTGGGGTTGGTGTAATGCGCGCACCCGGCGGCATGAATGTGATGATCCCCGCTGTAGAAGCCGAAATCATTGGCGTTGATCCACCGCTCGAGTTTCACTGCGATGGTGGCATCTCCCTTTTCCGGGATCGTGACCTTGCGCTCCAATAGCTTGTATTCCGGGCCCCGCCCGTAGGACATGGAATACTCACCCGGCGGCAACAATACCGTCGCGCCGTCATGGCGATACACTTGCTCCTGGAAAAAGAAATCGGGCGCCAGTCGTTTGGCCTGCGCTGGAAAAACGCGCCTGATCTTATCTTTGAATGTGAATCGGCCGGTTGCCGGTTTGCCGTCGCTATCCGTGATCGATAGTTTGACGGCTATGGCAGGCCGAACCTCGCAAAGGATGGGGACTTCGGCACGGAACCCGAGGTCCTGGGTCCCTTCGCCGACGTTGAAACCCAAGGTAACTTCGCGTTTACCCGCTTCACTGCTGTAAATCAAGGCAATGGCATACTCCAGGTTCAGCCCGCTCAGCTTGTCGGTCATGGGCTGTTTGGTGTACATCTCCAACTGAAGGAAACGATCTTTATCGGCTTTGACATCGCCCGCTCTTCCTCCCGAGTAAATCGGCCCCGATTGCGGGCTAGTGATTTGCAGCGCCTTTTTGACGGTACTGTCGTTTGTTACTTTGATTAATACCGGAACGTAACCCCCTTGCTGCAGAACGCCGGTTGCCGGCCCGCGTACCGCCTTGACGCGTGCCTCGGGGTTGATCGAAACCGCCACCCATACCTGGGGATCGAGAAGTTCCTGAATTTTCTTGGCATCGCGCGCTTTGATGGCCGTCTGCAGCGCTGTGGTCGCTTCGCTTGGTAGGGGAGTTCCCAAGAATTGCAGGGTCTCCAACACCCGCTGGGCGTTTGCTGCAAGGGGTTGCCCTTCCGTTTCCACGATCGGAAGTTTGTCCGCTCGAGCCGGCATTGACCCGATCAAAATCACTGCCAGGACCCAACCGGGCCGGTATCCACATTGAACCCGCTGTGACCACATTGCTCTACCTCCTTATTTGAATCCGCGTGCGTGATTCGGCAGCACCTTAGCCCTCGCGGGCGCTTCGGGCTAAGGTACCGAGGAATCGTACACGGCCATATAATGTTGCAGAATGACACACCATGATCTAGCGGTGAGCATATTCGCAACAGGGGTGCAGGTCCAGCAATTGGATGGAAATATTACTGCGCGGCCATGCTTGGCATGCGAAAGCGGGTCTTTCTTGGAGGTCGGCTTTGGAGCCACTGGGCTCCCACGCGAGGATCGCGTAGTGTGCCAAGCATATGCCACATGGCACTGCGGTAATTGGGATACGGAAATGGCTCGTCTTCGGTTTCCGGGGTCAGCACCGAGGCAAACTGCGGAAGATATTCATGCGGCAGCCGCGCATAGACGTGATGAACTCCATGATACGGCTCGTTGAAAAGTGAAAACGAAAGAACCCGCCCGAGTATCCCCAGGGAAATAATGCTTCGAGTGGAGGTAGTCGGCGTGGAACCAGCCAGGCCCATGTGCTCGGTATATTTGCGCAGGCTTTGCATCGAACCGGCCAGAAATGCGGGAATCCCATACATAACGAGCAAAAATTTCCACTGCCCAAACCAGGCGGTTGCAGCGATGACTCCACCCCAAATCAAACTCATCCCGGCAAATTCCAACCAGATGCGAATACGAAGTCGGCGATCGCTTATGGGCGAACCCGAGCGCACAAAGGAACGCACGAACAAAAGAGGGGTGTAAAATAACCCGCAGATTAACTCGGTCCCGGCTGCCAAACGCCGTTGCCAGCGCGGTGTTCCGGGGACAACAAACGGCCAAAGCTCCTCATCCCGTTCAGTGGCCAAATAGGCATGATGGGTATGATGTATGGTCCGGTACAACGTCAGCGACATGAAGCTCAATAGCCCGACAAACATACCGAGGAGATCATTCAACCACGGCTTCGGGCAGAGAAGTGTATGCGCAGCTTCGTGAAATGCGATCACGTGCGCATGCATCAAGTGGGCTAATAACAGGATCAGAAAAAACGAGAGCCAGTAGTTCTCCCAAACAAGGCTCACGTACAGCGCTCCCTCGCCAATAAAGAATAACCCGGCAAAACTCAACCACTTCGCTGTGCTGGACCAACTCGGCTGATGTGACTCCAATAGGCGGAGTTTTTCCGCGGCTGCCATCTTCATCCTCCGATCAGGTAACCGTTCGTCCCTCCCTCCCTGGCGATCAAAGGGCGTCCTGCTTAAAACTCAAGCAACTTCCATTCCAAATAATCGGCATGAGAAATTCAATTGCCGAGAGATTGAGTTCGTCGCTCTTGCGGAGGACCCATTAGGGATTCTAATGATCCAATCTCCTTTGCCGGTACCAGCCGTATTCCCAAATAGTATGCAAAACCTCGAACCTTTCAATCTTGCAGCGTCTCTAATTTGTAGAAAGGCGGTTCCTCCGGCTCCAGGTTCCGAAGCCGGGTAACCTTTTTACCATCGGATAGCCTTTCTTCCAGAGGAGAGATGCCATGAATCGTCACCACCGGCGGGCCCGGCGGCGGCCAGAAATTATTCCAGTTTGGACCTATTCTCAAGTTCACGCCGCCTTGCCTTATCTGAACTCCATCATGAAATCCCTGCGCGAACACCGCCTGGATGGACAAATCCATGAATTAGCCGCCCAGCGCTTGGCGAATTCGCAGAGACGCGCGGACCGGGCGTTATTGATCGATCACCAGGAGGCAGTACGCGCAAGTTACCAGGCAAGAATTCGATTTGAGGAAGCCCTGGAAGAAATCCAGGACATGGGAATCTATTGCCTCGATCCAATTGCCGGAGTCGCCCTGGTGCCGTTCGCCCACGACCAGCAGTTAGCCTTTTTTGTCTACGAATTATTTGATCCGGATAAACTGCGATTCTGGCGTTACCACAATGATCCGGCAGATACCCGCCGCCCGCTTGTTGAGGCGCAGAAACTGTCTCCGGCGCCGCCCCCGGCACCGAGTAACTTCAAAATGGAAATCTGGTACGGCGATATGAAGTAATCAGCGAGCCGATAGTTTCAAGTTGTCGATCAACCGCGTCGCCCCGAACCGGACTGCCAAGGCCGCCAGCACTTCTCTTTCGATGCGGCTCACCGGTTGCAGGGTGTCCGCATCCACAATCACGGCATAATCCAGTACCGCGCCCGGAGTCGTTTCAATTTTCGCGACCATCGCGTGGCGCAGCCGCTCCGCATCGCGTTCCCCGGCTTCAAATAATTCGCGAACTTCCTGCAGAGCCCGGAACAGCGCCGTCGCGTGTCGCCGGCGGACCGGGTCCAGATACCTATTGCGCGAGCTCCAGGCCAGGCCATCCGCCTCGCGAACTATGGGGCAGATACGTAAATGCACCGCAAGGTCCAGGTCGCGGATCATTTGTTGGATGATCCGGGCTTGCTGTGCATCCTTTTGGCCGAAATAGGCGATATCCGGTCCGACGATATGAAACAGCTTGAGAACCACCGTCGCCACCCCGCGAAAATGCCCGGGCCGCGAGGCTCCCTCGAGCGTGTCCTGGAATTCGTGGACCTCGACATAGGTCCGAAATCCGGGGGGGTAGATGACGGCAGTTTCCGGGCAGAAAACCAGATTAACTCCCGCCTCGCTGCAAATCGCGAGATCCTGCTCCAGGTCGCGCGGGTAACGAGAAAAATCTTCTTGCGGTCCAAATTGGGCCGGATTCACAAAAATGGAAACCACTACGAATTCGGTTTCCGTGCGCGCAGCTCGGATCAGGCTCGTATGGCCTTCATGCAGCGCCCCCATGGTGGGAACCAAACCGATGATCAGCCCGGCTTGCCTGGCGCGGGCTACATCTCGGCGAACGTCTTCAATGGTGGCAACAACTGCTACAGTCACGATGACGTTGCACTCCGCTTGCTCAAGAATAGCTGCAAATACGACCGCCTTTCCGACTCGGTCAGTCCCAACTGGGCTGCCACGCTGAGCACAACGGCTTTGGCAGCTTCCAGTTGTTCTTCGGGAGCCATGATTTCCAACTCCACATATCGGCCGACTTCGTCCACCTCATCCAGGCAGACCTCGAGGGCATAACTTCCGCGTAAAAGGTGAAAAATCTTTCGTTGTTTTCGCACCACGCCGACAAACCGGTAACCCAAATGCTCCAATAGTTTCATGAAGCTTTCCGCGGCTTCCGGCCCCGAAGCCAATGGCACTTCCAATTCGGCCCGGCTTTTGGTTTGCAGGTCCCGTTTGGGGCCCTTATACGTTATCCAATTGGAATCTCCTATCCGGCGCACGCGCAAAACCTCATCCGTCTTTGCAAAATCTCGATCCGGGGCGTTGAAATAGTGATCGGCATCGTTCCGAACCGGTGAAACAGTGGCGGCCCATTCGACAAGTTTCTTTTCGACGGCGTCAAATGATGCCACCGGAAATTTCATTTCTACTTCAAGCATGCGTCTGTTACCGGTCTCGAAAAGGGGTCAGACCCCCTAAACTCACGGGGTCTGACCCCTTTTTGACATAGTTTCTAAAATCATGACAAGTGAGGCGGTATTGGTCCAGTCGGAATTTTGGAAAGGGAGCCAGTGGCGGAATTTCACACAGTTGCCCGGGTGGGAGATTTGGCCGAAGGAGAAGCGATAACGGTCGAGGTCGCCGGCAAACTGATCGCCTTGTTTCATCAAGGGGGTCAATATTTCGCCCTCGACGATGTTTGTCCGCACATGGGAGCTTCTTTGAGCGGCGGCTACGTGGCAAACGGCATCGTCACCTGCCCCTGGCACGCCTGGCGCTTTCGCCTCGCGGACGGCGCCTGGGCCGATAATCCCCGGATCAAAACCGGTTGCTACCCAGCGCGTGTGCTGGGAGAAGAAATCCAGGTTCAGCTATGACTCAGACACTTGATTATGTCATTCGTCCCACTTTCTTATTGTGGATCGTTTTGACGTTTGCCATCATCCATCTCTGGCATAAGCGCAAGGAAGATCGCCGCAAACTACTCTGGCTCACGATTCCTTTTGTCTTCCTCACACTCATCTCGCTTCCGGCGATTGCTTTCCTGGCTTTGGGCACTTTGGAATGGTCCTATGCGCCGTTGGAAGATCTTCCGGAAGATTGCCGGGTTCTCGTCGTCCTCTCCGGTTCCATGTATGCGCCGGACACCGGCAGAACCGATCAGGTGGAACTGGGCCCGGACACATACTACCGCTGCGTGCATGCACTCAGGCTTTATCGCAAAGCCAAGGGGATTCGCATACTGCTCAGCGGCGGCATTGCCGAAGGGGCTCCAAAGGGACCCGCGCTCGCCGACGCCATGCGCGATTTTTTTTTGGACCATGGGGTGCCAGAATTCGATCTGCTCGTTGAAAATCGATCACGGACAACTCAAGAAAATGCCCTGGAAGGCGGCCGCATACTGCATCTTCTCGGCGCGAAAAAAATGGTGCTGATCACCGATGCCAAGCACATGTGCCGTTCTTCTATGTGTTTTCGAAAACAAGGATTCGAAGTGGTTGCCTCCCCTTGCAATTCCGCGACCGCACGCTATCGAAATCATTGGCACGATTATTTTCCCTCCCCGGACGGCGCGGGAGGATTCCTGGCTGCTTTTCACGAATGGGTGGGTCTGGCTTATTACAAGTTGCGCGGTTGGATTTGATCATATCCCCGGTTCTTGAAAATCAACGGACGCGATTGGCTATTTTTTACTGTAGACGAATTTGTTCGGATTGCCCTCCAGAGGACTTCCCGACTCCGGCCGCCAAAGCACGGATTGCTCGATCTGCCGGGCAAGCATGAAGTCTTTGTCGGTGATCCCGCCGGCGGAATGCGTTTTGAGTTTGACCCAAAGTTTTCCCCAGGTAATTGCTAAATCGGCATGATGCCATGCCGCTTCGCATATGTAGCCGATCGCATTGGTTAACATCAGAGTCGTCGGCCAGCCGTCCGTGTTGTACTTGCGACGTAACCAGCCGTCTTCCAGGTACCAATCCTGCAATTGCATGTCTCGAAGTTTGGCATCGATTTCTTCGGGGGAATACAGCTTGAGTTGCTTCTCGGCCATGGCTTGCTCCTAATTTTCAGTTGATTCATTTTCCCATGGAGGGTTTTTATTTTATCATGATCTGGAAAGTTACAAACGCCTAACCAACGACCCATGAACAAATGACGAATGACGTTGCCCCGCTCCTGCTGTCTTTTATATTGAGTTTGGTTTTGACCCCGTTATTCGGCGCATGTGCCCGGCGTCTTGGTTGGGTCGCCAAACCGAAGAGTGATCGCTGGCATACGAGGCCGACGGCTCTGATGGGGGGAGGTGCCTTTTTTATTGCCGTTCTGATCTCATATTTTTTTGCCGCTCGCTCCTTTCCGAATGCTAACGTCCTACTCCTTGGCAGTACCTGGTTGTTCGTCGTCGGTTTGATCGATGATCTCGTGCGCATCCGGCCCTATCAAAAGTTGGTCGGGCAAGTATTGGGAGCTGCGTGGATCATCAGTCAAGGCATGGCGTTGCATTGGATGGATTTGCCCTGGTTGAACGTCGGGCTGACCTTTTTTTGGGTGGTCGGGATTACCAACGCGTTCAACCTCCTAGACAATATGGACGGTTTGGCTGCCGGCATCGCCGGTATCGCTTCACTGTTTTTCGCCGGCCGTTTTGCGTGGCACGGCCAGTTGGATCAGGCGCTTTTCTATGGAATTCTTGCAATGGCCCTTTTGGCATTTCTGGTTTACAACTTCAACCCGGCTTCTATATTCATGGGCGATTCCGGTGCCATGTTTATCGGTTTTACGTTGGCAAGTGCCGCCTTGCTGCCAATCTCACAATCGGATGCGGATGGGAATTTTGTCCGGATTGCAGCTCCAATTCTGATGATGTCCGTACCCATTTTTGATACGACGCTGGTGACGGTATGCCGTATACGGAATGGCCGCGCTGTGTCTCAGGGCGGCCGCGATCATTCTTCGCATCGGCTCGTTGCGCTGGGGCTTTCAGAACGCCAGGCAGTTTTGGTATTGTACTCCATCGCAATGATCTCCGGATTATTGAGCCTGTTCTTGGACCAAATTGCATTTGGTCTAAGTGCTTTTCTGCTAGCGGCTTATGGACTTTTGCTTGTGGGTTTTGGCTGGTTCCTGGGAAGAGTGGCAGTTTACGCATCGAAAACAGGAAATTGACAAAAAAAGAGAGACCCCAGCCCAAAACCGTCGCCCAGTCAGTTTTGAGCCGTGTGGTCTCTCAGCCAAGATTGTCCATTCTTCCGTTTGGCAGTGCTATCCGTAGATCTACGGATTTCTTGCAATTCGTTTATAGTTGGTCTTTGGGCAATATTCCGCGCTGGACAGCGTACCGAATTAATTCCTTTTGATTCCGCACGCCCAGTTTCCGCATCAGGTTTGCTCGATGGCTCTCCACCGTGCGCGGGCTGATAAAAAGACGATTGGAAATGGCGGTGCCGCTATGGCCCTCCGCGGTCAATTGTAAAACTTCCCGTTCGCGCGTGGTCAACGTGTCATATGGATCCGCGGCGGTTTCCTCGACCTTTTGCAAGTAGGTGCCAACTGCCTGTTCGGAGATTGGGGAACTGAAATAGCGCTCGCCTCGAATAACGGCCTGAATGGCTTTTACCAATTCTTCGGCGCCGGAATCTTTCAACACATATGCACTGGCCCCTGCACGCAACGCCTCGGCGACATAGGCTTCGTTCGAGTACATGGACAAAATGACGATGCGCGTCCGGGACGACCGCCGCGATACCTGCCGGCTCACCTCCAGACCGTTCAGGCCCGGCATCATCAGGTCCAGGACCAAAACGTCGGGTTGCAGCCGTTCCACCATCTTGACGGTTTCCAGGCCGTCGGATGCTTCGCCGACCAGGCGAAAATCGGTGACCGTTTTCAAGAGGGCGCGCAAACCCTGGCGGACAATCTGGTGGTCATCGGCCAGCAATAGGGTCAAAGGCATGACGCCTCCTTTCCTCGGCCCCCACGACCGGGAACTCGGCTACGACGCGCGTTCCCGAGCCGTGCTCGGAATCAACCACCAGGTACCCGCCCAAAAGGGCCGCACGTTCCCGCATGCCGCCCAAGCCGCCCGAATTGGCGCCGTGGCTTACCGCGCGGGGATCGAAGCCCAATCCGTGGTCTTCCACGAGCACAAACAGCAAGTTTTGGTCTAGGCAAATGCGCACCGTCACTTCAACAACCCGGGCATGGCGGGCGACATTGGTCAGGGCCTCCTGAATAATGCGAAAGGCTGCCGTTTCCACCTCCGGAGGAAACAAGCGCCTGTCCAGACCAACGTGCTCGAAGGCCACGTGAATCCCTGTTTGATCCGTATAGCGCTGCACATGCCACAGCAGCGCCGACAACAAGCCGAGGTCGTCCAGCATCGACGGCCGCAGCTGCAACGACAGATCGCGGACGCGGGCAGTCAGGTCTCGCACCTGGCTCAGGGCCTTGTCCATACCGGCCTGAATCTGTTCCGCGGGCCGCCGCGCGGTCATTTCCAAGGTCAACTTCAGACCGGTCAATTCCTGGCCGATTTCATCGTGCAATTCCCGCGCCAGATGCCGGCGCTCCTGTTCCTGGATTTCCAATAACCGGCGCGAAAGAATTCTCAATCGTTCGGCATTCTCCAAAAAACGCTGATCGTTCTTTTTGCGTTCGGAAATATCCTTGAATGTGACAACTGCCCCGACAATCTGCCCGTCTTCCCAAATCGGCGTGCTGATATATTCGACATGAAAAGCGGTGCCGTCTTTCCGCCAAAACAACTCATCCGTGACGCTGTGAACGATGCCATCCTTCAGCGATTGCAAAATAGCACATTCCTCGATGGGATACGGAGAACCATCCGCGCGCGAGTGGTGGATAAGACAATGAAGTGGTTTGCCGATCAACTCCCCCATTTCCCATCCGATCATTTGCGCGGCGGCGGGATTGACAAATGTGGTGTTGCCTTGCAGGTCGAGTCCATAGATCCCCTCGCCGGCGGCCGCCAGGATGAGCCGGTGCTGGCGCACGAGTCGTTGGAGCGTCTCCTCCGTGCGCCGTTGATTCGTAATATCCTGTCCAGCGCCGAGAAGTCGCACGACCCGCTGTTTGGCTTCATCCCAGACGGGCAGAACGGAATACCGGATCCAGCGGATTTCGCCTTGCTTACTAATGATCCGCATTTCGCCTTCGCTTCGCTGTCCTCTCAGCCAGACTTGCCGCTTCTCAAAAATCGGCATTACATCGTCCGGATGCACGAAACAGGTCCAGCCGCCTCGTTCTTCGACTTCCTGCAACGTGTAGCCGATGACCTTGATAAAACCCTCCGTCACCGATTCCAAAACTGCGTTGCCTTCCGCATCCACGCGGCAGGTATAGGAGTAATCGGAAGAAAGCTCCGCAATCAAACGATGGCGTTCTTCGCTCTCGCGGAGTTTTTCATCCGCCTTTTTCCGCTCGGTGATGTCGCGATAGTTGACAACAATGGCACGGATGTGCGGGTCGGCAAGCAAATTGGTGGCCATCGCTTCAATCCAGCGCCAGGAACCGTTTAAGTGCTGTGCGCGGAATTCCATCGCCACCGACCGTTCCGGATGCACCAGCAATTCCGCCAATTTTTTCTGCGTTCGTTCGCGGGCGTCCGGGTGCACCAAATCCGCCGCATTGCGGCCGAAGAGCTCTTCGTCCCGATAACCTAACACCCGTCCCGTATGCGGCGTATTTTTGAGAATGGTTCCCCGCGGGTCCAGCAGCAGAATGGCGTCGGAGCTATTTTCGATCAGGGCCCGCAAACGCTTTTCGCCGGCCTGCTGCATTTCCACTGCCTCTGCCGCCGGACTGCTTACGCCCGCGGTAGGAGAAAATGGTACGCTCGGCGACGGCTTGATCGCGACGTTCTTCCCCTTGAGGGATTGGCGATTTTTCATCACAGCTCGCCCTTCAGACCAAAAGGTATTAATCCATGGTATTCGATAAAGCAGGCAACCGCAATTCCGCGGCGGCGTGCTAAATTATCGTGGGCGATTCCGCAGGACCTTAGCCCGCAGCGCTATCAAGGTCCTCGCTAGCGCGTCGGGCCAAGGTGCAGCCAATTCATGCACGGTGATTTAGCGGAGACTGTGCGCCAGGACCGCCACGACGACGCGGGCTGCTCCGGCCTGGCGCAGCGCTTTCGCCGCCGCGCTGCACGTGGTTCCGGTAGTTAACACGTCATCGATCAGAAGTACCGTCTTATTCCGCAGACCGGCGCATGAGCGGGCCTGAAAGGCGTTACGAACATTTTCCCTTCTCCCGGTGGGAGTTTGACCGGTCTGCCGCGGAGTATTGCGAATCCGCCGGAGATAACCGGTTTTGCACGGGAGTTGCAAATGGCGGGCCACGGACCTGGCCAGGGTTTCGCTCTGGTTGTAGCCGCGCAGCCAGTGCCGCCACCAGTGCAGCGGGATTGGAATTATGATATCCGCGTGCAACTCCCGCAAGCGTTCCTGCGCCTGTTTTGCCCAAAGATCTCCGAGGGATTCCCCCAGACCCTCCCCCTGGCTGTTCTTGAGGCGCAGAATCAATTCTCGGAGACGGCCATCATAGGGACCTAACCGCATGGCTCGTTCGAAATGAAAATGTGTTTCCCGGCAGCGCGAACAGCCATCCTCGACTAGGGAGAACGGACCGACAGTGCCCGCGCACCGGGGACATGATGGGTGCGGATCCGAAATAATGGCGGTCCGGCACGAATCACAGAAATCGGATAAGGGAGGAGAAAGCAATTGCCCGCACGCTGCACAAATGCCGGGATATAACAACTGCAGCAATCCCCGGCCCAGTTCCCGGCCGGCGCTGGCAATTTGAGCTAACATCCTGGGATTTCTACTGCTTGCGGATTCATGCTTCAAGCCGGTTCCGCGCCGGCTCCAAGTAAAAATACGTCTACGCTTCAAGCCGCGCGGCAGAGAACCGGCCGGCCGCACGCCTGCTCCAGCAAGAACGGCGGGGATTCCGGCGGCAAAGCCAGCGATTCCGGCGCGATGAAATAGGAGTGTTCCAGAGCATAGCGACCCCGCAGCACGGCATGGCTGGCCGTGTCCGTCATAACTAACCATGCAGACCCCGGTTGGAAATTCCAAAAATGCTTGGGACCCTGTTCCTGGAATTCTTCGCAGCTCTTGAGATAGTTGTGAAACCGCAGCATAAACGCGTCATAAGCGGACCGCGTTCTCCGGCTCGGCTGGAACAGTCGGACGACTTGCCGGCCAAGATTTTTTACCCAACCGGTCCCTGGGTCCGCCGGCAATCCGCAAGCTTTCCCATATTGAGCGAGCAATTTGGAAAACCGGTCCGAAGTGACCCAGACGCGGGCCTCTGTCGGGTTCACATTGGCGAAGACGCGCAGAATGCGATAGCCGTTCGTGGGCCGGCTGGGAAAGGCATCTACGTGCAACAGGTCGTTGCGTGCTGTCAGGCGAAGTCGGCGAGTTGCTTCTTCTTCGGGCCGAAAACTCACGCGATCCAATTGCCAGCGTGCGGCATATTCCGGCAGGACGCCGGCCAGCCAAAGCGTCGTGCTCCGCGAGAATGCAGCTAACAAGTCGCGTACGCGCGCGGATTGATGGGGAAATTGATTCCGGAATCCGCTGGCCTTTCCTTGAACAGGATCGTAGCTGATATTCTTGTGCGCCCGGCTGCCCAGTTGCTGGTCTAGCAGGAACTGGCGATCCGAACCCTCGGGAAGGGGAAATGGGCAAACAGGATAATGGATAACGTCGCCCCGCTCCAGGCGTTCGGCAAGCGTGCATCCCGAACCTTTGGCGCCGCAAACGTCCTCCGTCTTCCAAGGGGAGATTCGCCCCTGGGCTTCTACCATGGAATTGCCCTCCTTATTCCGATTCTCTTCGCGCTAAAAGAATTCTTCTCAAGACGTGGCGTATACCTTGGCCTTGGGAAATAGTCAATTCAATATCGGCAGTTTACCAGATTCCCCAATGACGGCATCTTGTTGATGACCATTGACTTCGGCTCGCGGGCCGTTGCTGTCCGGCGGGGCTTCGCCGGCTGAAAGCTGCCGGTCATCCCAGGGTAGCGTCATAATAAAACGGGTGAGACCTTGGGGAAGCTCCTCAAACCGAACATCCCCGCCGTGTTCGCGTATCAGGCGCCAAGCGGTGGGCAATCCCAGCCCCCTTCCCCTCCCGGCTTGCCGGCCCGAGAAGAACGGGTCAAACATGTGCTCGCGTTGCAAGGGAGTCGGGCCGGGACCATTGTCTTCCACCACGAGAGCGAGTCGGTCGCAGCAGATTATTTCCAGACGCATCCGCGCCCAGCCCTCGGCCGGCGCCGCTTCGATGGCATTCCGCAGCAGACAACCGGCGGCCATGTGCATTTGCCGCTTGTCGGCGTCGATGGAGATCGGATGGTCCGGGTGGGCACAGGTCAGTTGCACCCGGCGCGACGCCGCGAACTCCATTAACGAACCCGTAACCTCCTTGACCAGAGAAACCATGTCCAGCGCTTGTCTCTGGAGCCGGGGCGGCCGCGCGAAATACATCAATTCGTTCAATATTACGTGAATGCGCTGCGTCTGGTCGATGATGGTCTGCAGCGACCGTTGCCGGGATGGGTCCGGTTCATGGTTCTGCAAGTACTGCGCCTGGCCCGAGATGACGGCTAACGGATTATTGATTTCATGGCCCGCACCGGCGGCGAATTCCGCCAGCGAACTGAGTTTTGCGGCGCGCAGGCGTTGCTCTTCGCCGGCGTATTGATCGCGCAACGCTCGATGCAAATGGTCGATTTCTCGTTCGAGGTTCCCCATCACGGGGGATTCCGCCAGCCGGCGATTCGCCGCGGCCAATAGCAGCAAGTCCGCCAGAAGCCGAATTTCGCCCGGTGCCTGCCATACCGGATCGGCCTGCGGTCGCGCTCTCATTTCCCCAATGGCTTGCTCGATCTCCTGTAATTGAAGACCGGTCAGCCCGAGATCACCAGCGACGATTTCCGGGGGTTTCCCTGCCACAAGGCGGAGGCTGTCATTCTGATTGCTGGCCAAACCGACAGCCAGTTGCAGAACTTGAAAAAGGACCGGATCCGCGCCTAATTTTTCCGCCGCCTGGACCGGCAATTCAAGGTGGCCGCACATCACCGCCAGCCACAGCGGCATGCGCCACCGCCTCGACAATCGCCGCGCGATCGCGCTATAATCCAAACCCCAAATGCTTTTTTGCACGCCCGCCGGATCACCGGGAAAATCGCGATTTTGCAGGCATTCCACCGCTTTTTCCGGGTCGACGGCGCAGACGGCATACCAGCCAAATGGCGCCAGTAATCCGGCCACCCAGGCGGATTCGGGGTGACATCCTTCCGTTTGCCGCGCAATAAATTCCGCATGGCGCGCCAACATCACACCCGCTTGATAAATCGGCCGTAAGCCGGGCTGATTCCAGTTCACAAAACCGGCCTCACGCCGCTCCAAAATGCGCACCGTCTCTTCCAGAACTGCCGGTTCTTGAAGGGAAATGGGAAATGAACTCGGCGTGGCGCCGGTCGATGTTCCGGCATTCTGCCGCAAGAGCAGCAGAACGCCGCCCGGATCAAACCGGATCTGGTCCCAGGCTTCAGCAGACGGCGGACGTGCCAGCGCTGCCAGCGTGCTCGCGCTGGGAGACAGCCAGGGCAGATGCGTAACAGCTTCGCCCAGTGCTGAGACTCTCACCGTCGATCGCTCCTTCGATCCTGCCGCGTGTGGTGAGGGTAAGAGGGGATTCGATGCCGGATCGGGGGAGGAGAAGTAGCCGCACTATTCCTCCTCATCCCTCGTCCGGCATAGCCACGTTTATGCAGAGGCCGACGCGGCCGAAACCGGCTCGATTTCCAGTTGCCCGCACATGCGGTCAATCAATTCTTCGATGTCGAAGGGTTTGTGCATGAAATCGTCCGCTCCCGCCAGGCGCAATTCCTGGATCTTGTCGTCCTCCACCATGCCGCTGATGCACAGGATGCGGACATCTTCCAGCGTCTTGTCCTCGCGAACGCGCTGGCAAACTTCCTTGCCGTTGATGTCCGGCAGCATGACATCGAGAACGATCAAATCCGGCCGATACTCCTTGACCATCATGCCTGCGTCGAAGCCGTTGCCAGCGACGCGGACTTCGAAGCGGCCGTCTTCTTCGAGCACTTTCGTCATCAAATCCACCAGCTCCACATCGTCATCGACGAGCAGAACTTTCCGCTTGCCGCTTTCCAACGCATCTGTGGGGATGCCGTTGTCTTTCATGAAGCGGTACAGCGCTTCCCGAGGAATCCGCCGGAAGCGGGAACCGGGCACCCGGAACCCCTTCAACTGCCCGTTGTCGAAACAACGGATGATGGTTTGCTGACTCACTTTACAGATTTTCGCGGCTTCGCCGGTCGTAAAAACGGTCTTCATGCGTTCTTCCACCCCTTACTGGCCTGGGCCAGTCGCACGAGTGCAGTCCAGGGCCCGTCTCTCCGTAAGACGTGCGCGGACCAAAATCATCCCTGATTTGCCTCTTTCGTGTTCCTTTCCAACGATAGCGATTATAACTACCTTGTGAATCGTGTCAACGCGAATCGCTTGCCCTTTGTTGCTGTAACTTCTTTCCATTTCCAGAGTTTCTTCGACAGCCTAATTTTATTATCCAAAAATGAAAACTTAACAAAACCGCGGTATTTGCACCTTTTCTCCGGTTTTCCCGTTCGCGCCAGCTCATTTGTTTCTCTTCTCTTATCGGAATTCCAGCTCTATGTAATTGCGTTTTTTTTCCCACATTAACAAAACACCACGCCCCGCATGGCACAGCTCGCACCCCAGCCCGACGCGCCAGCGAGGGCGGGCGAAGTAAATTGTTCACTGGTGTCACGCAACTCCCGTGGGCCGTTGGCGAAATGGCACACGCAGATAAACCAGCAAAAGGGCCAGGTCCGCGGGACTGATGCCGCTGATACGGCTCGCCTGACCCAAATTTGTCGGACGAATCCGCGAAAGCTTTTCCTTGGCTTCGGCGCGCAGCTGCGGTACAGCCCGATAGTCGAAATGTTCCGGGATCGCCCGCGATTCCAATCGTTGGAACCGCTCCACCTGAGCGGCCTGCCGATCGATATACCCGGCATACTTGGTTTCCAGTACGACCTGCTCGATCGCGCGCTGCTGAGCAGTCCATCGCTTCAGTGCCGGTTCCATTTCGCAGAGCTCCTTCCAGTCCATGTCCGGCCGGCGCAACAGCTTTTCCAGAGAATCCGGCCCGTGCCGGTGCGTGCGCAAGTACTCGGTGATCGCGGCGATAGCCTGTTCCTTATCTTGCAAACGATTCCAGTCATCGTCCGGCACCAAACCCACGCGCCGGCCCAAAGGCGTCAATCGGCGGTCGGCATTATCCTGACGCAGCAACAGGCGGTACTCAGCACGGGACGTAAACATCCGGTACGGTTCATCCACTCCCTTCGTCACCAAATCATCGATCAGCACGCCGATATAGGCCTGGCTGCGGTCGAGGATCAGGGCCGCCTGGCCCTTGATTTTCAAGGCCGCGTTGATGCCAGCCATCAATCCCTGGGCCGCCGCTTCCTCGTAACCCGTCGTGCCGTTGATCTGTCCCGCGAAATACAGGCCCGTGACCGGCTTGGTTTCAAGCGTGGGATGCAATTGCGTCGGTGGGGCGTAATCGTATTCCACGGCATAACCCCAGCGCAGCACTTCCGCCCTCGCCAAACCGGGTATCAACCGCAGCATCGCCTGCTGGACATCGTTGGGCAGGCTCGTGCTGATGCCGTTGCAATAATACTCGAGCGTGTTGCGCCCTTCCGGCTCCAGGAAAATCTGATGTCGATCCTTTTCTGCGAAGCGAACGACCTTGTCCTCAATGGATGGGCAGTAGCGCGGACCCCGGCCCTGGATCTGGCCGCTGTACATCGGCGCCCGTTGCAAATTCGCGCGGATCAGATCGTGTACTGCATCATTGGTATAGGTAATATGGCAATCCAACTGGCTCTGGCTGATTTTGTCGGTTCTGAAGCTGAATGGCTGTGGATCGCTGTCGCCCGGTTGCGGTTCCAGTTTGTCGAAGTCGATGGTTCGGCCATTGAGCCGGCACGGCGTGCCCGTCTTGAACCGGGCCAGTTCGAAACCGCAGGTCGTCAAACTATCGCTCAGCGCCTCGGCCGATGGATCGCCGGCGCGTCCCCCCCGTGTTTTGCTTTCCCCCATGTGCATGAGGGCCTTGAGAAACGTCCCTGTCGTAAGAACGACGGCTTTGGCTCGATAGAAGATGTCTCCCCGGGCGAGCACACCCACTACGTGCCGCGATTCTCGATTCTCAATCACAATCCCTTCCACAATTTCCTGCCGCAGCGTCAGACCCTGCTGGGCCTCGACCCGGTGCTTCATCGTGAATTGATACAGTTTCTTGTCCGCCTGCGCGCGGGGCGAGTGCATGGCGGGGCCCTTGGTGCGGTTCAACATCCGGAATTGGATGGCCGTTGCATCGGTGACCTTGCCCATTTCGCCGCCCAGGGCGTCGATCTCGCGCACGATCTGGCCCTTCGCCACCCCGCCGATGGCCGGATTGCAACTCATCTGCGCCACGGTGTCCGCGTTCATGGTCAATAGGGCAGTGCGCAACCCCATCCGCGCTGTCGCCAGCGCCGCCTCGGTCCCGGCGTGACCAGCGCCGACCACCACCACATCAAAATCGTAAATCAGTTGGGACATCAGTAAAGGCACGTAAGAAAAGTGGAAAAAGTCTATTGAAAGCAATATATCGCAGGCAGTAATTGGAAAAAAGGCAGAGTAGATCGCGATGAGCATGTTCGGGCGTCACTGTCATGAACTAATAACCAATAACTAATAACCATGCCCGATTCCCTCCAGCGCCATTTCGGGCTTCTCCACGCCACGGCTCTGAATGTGACCATGATTGTCGGGGCCGGGGTGTTTATCACCATTCCGTTAATGTTGAAGGAATTGCCGGGGCCTTATTCGCTATTGGGTTGGCTCGGGGCAGGTGCCTTGATTCTGGTGGACGGAATGATCTGGAGCGAGCTGGGAGCGACGCTGCCCGGCTCCGGCGGATCGTATCGCTATTTGCTGGAATGCTTCGGCCGCGGGACCTGGGGCCGGCCGATGGCGTTTTTGTTTATCTGGCAGTTTCTTCTCAGCGGGCCTCTTGAAATCGCCTCGGGCTTAATCGCCATCGACCTCTATTCCAATGCTTTGAGTCCACAGTTTGCGCAATTCAATGAAGCCCATACCTGGAAATGGACGCTCGAAAAAATCTTTGCCGAGAGTGATGTGTCAGTCGCGTTCGGACCCTCGAAAATCCTGGGGCTGATCATTGGGGTCGTCATTTTGCTGTTGCTATATCGGCGGATTACTGCCCTGGGGAGGTTGACGGTCACCTTTTGGCTTGGAGTGTTGGCGGTGATCGCCTGGATCCTGGTGGAAGGCTGGACCCGATTTGATCCGGCAGTGGCCTGGGATTTCTCCGGCAGAGCAGCTGTAGTCCCCGAACCTGCCAAGGGGCTGGGCAAGGCGATGATTCTGGCGATGTATTCGTACCTCGGCTATTACAACATCTGCTACATCGGCGATGAGGTCCGCGATCCGGGCCGGACCATTCCGCGCGCGATCCTCCTGAGTGCCCTGACCGTGTGCATTCTATTTGTCGGCCTGCACCTCGCCATGCTCGGCACGGTGTCGTGGACGGAGGTCCCGACGGAAAACCCGGCCGCTTATATTCTACCCGCGGAATTCATGCGCAAGATCCACGGCGACGGCGCTGCCTCGCTGACCAGCCTCCTCTTGATTTGGAGCTGCATCGGGTCCGCCTTCGCCGGCTTGCTAGGGTATTCCCGCATTCCGTACGGGGCTGCCCGCTACGGTCATTTCTTCGCCCCGTTCGCCCGCATCCATCCGATCTACCAAATACCGCACGTTTCACTGCTCCTGGTGGGCGGCCTGACCTTGTTCTGGAGCTTTTCCGACCTGGAAAAAGTAATCCAAGCGCTGATTACGACCCGCATCCTGGAGCAGTTTATCGCCCAGATCATCGGCGCGATGCTGTTGCGCCGCCGGGAACCGGACCGACCCCGACCCTATCGCATTTGGCTTTATCCGCTGCCATGCGGGGTTGCCCTGGCTGGCTGGTTCTACCTCTATTTTTCAGCCGATTTGCCGTTTATTCAGCTGGGTCTGGCTACACTGGTTACAGGGGTCCTCATTTACCTGGTATGGTCGCGCACCGCCAAATCGTTCCCATTTCGGAAAATTATCGGAAATAATCAAGAAAATCCTTGACAAGTGGGGTCCGGCTGGGTCTACTAAAGGCAGCGTCAATACCCGATACTGGCGCGGATTCGATTGCCCCAATTCACGCCAAAGCTATAAAAGTTTTCGAACAAAAAGACTCGATCAGACAGAGTTAACTTTTTCGTTAATCTTGTGCAAGCCTTTTCTTCAGGTGAACTCATTCAGGTAGGGGGATGGATCATGATCCGGAGACGCATGGCATTCACATTGATTGAATTGCTGGTGGTAATTGCCATCATCGGCATCTTGATTGCACTGTTGTTGCCGGCAGTGCAAAAGGTGCGCGAGGCCGCAAACCGGGCCAAGTGTAGTAATAACCTGAAACAGATCGGTATCGCTTTCCATCATTTCCAGGATGCCAACGGCAATTTGCCCCCAGGCGTCGGCGGGCACCCAGGGACCTGGAGTACCGTTACACGCAACCCGCCCATCCCTGCTCCTCCCAATTTCGGCATCTGGGCGATGCATTTGCTTCCCTACATAGAACAGGACAACCTGCAAAAAACGATGGCAGTTCCCGCAGTGCCGCCGTGGCCGGCCGGTATTTTCCCAAGTTCTCCCCCGCCGAATTTTTACAACGGCGCCTATCGACAATCGATAAAAACGTTTCTTTGTCCCAGTGATCCGAGTGTGGGGTCTGACGGGACCGTAACCATCGAAGCGTACCAAAGTGGTGGCTATCCGGTGTGGGGAGCTTGTTGTTACGCGTCCAACGCGCAAATCTTTTGCAAGGTAATCAAAACCGGAACGGATTATGGTCGCTACAACACGAGCGACATAACTTGTGCCGAAGGTCGTCCTTCGATCGACCGCACTTTTGTGGATGGAACCTCCAACACCATCCTTTGCGCAGAGAAATACGCCCGGTGTTATCGCGGAGACCCAGCAAGCACCACCAACTATCAAAATGGCGGAAGCCTTTGGGCTTACTGGACCATCTTTACCGGCAATCGGCCGGAGTTGCTTCCTCTTCATCCCGGATTCCTGGTTTCCTATTGGGACAATGCTCACGAAACCGACCCAGCCCCAGCATCCATTGGTCCAGGCTCCCGATTTATATCGCAGCCTACTCCTTTCAACGGGAATTGTGATCCGCGCCTGGCTTCCACATCCCATACAGGAGGAATGCAAACGCTCATGGCCGACGGCAGCGTTCGCTCCTTATCGCCGGGGATAAGTGGAGTTACCTGGTGGGCGGCGTGCACCCCGGACCGTGGAGAAGTGCTTGGCGCGGATTGGACGAATTGAGCCGTCACCAGCGACAGGGACAAACTAAAACTCCCCCCGGAAACCCGGTTTCTTTTTTTTGAAACCGGGTTTTGCCTTTTCAACTATGGAGATATTCCGTGAAATCGATTTCCATCGGCTGCGGCAAAAAATCGACTCTGGTTATGATGGTGTTTGTTGGTTTTTCCCTATTTTCACTCGGCTGCGGCGGTCCCTTTTCGGGTTCTGTGAGCGGGAAAGTAACTTACAATGGCAAACCACTGCCGGGCGGGTATGTCACTTTTGTTCATGCCGATGGGAGAACGAAGCAAGTGCAAATTCAAACGGACGGGAGCTACTCGATCCCGGATGCTCCCGGTGGCGATGTCAAGGTCGCGGTCAAGACCGTTCCCCCGATTCCCGCAATGCCGCGAAATCCTTTCTCACAACCTGGCGAAAAAAGTGAACCGATCTATCCGGCTGGCCCGTATGTGCCGATCCCGGTCAAATATGCCGATGAAAAGAACTCCGGTTTGAGTACAAAAATTAACCGGGGCGGCAACACTTATGATATCGATTTGCAGCCTGAAAAATGACATGCGGTCCTATATCGATCCAGCCGAATCGCGCACGCTGATATAGTCTGGGTGCGCTAAGCGGACCCAGCGACGCCGAAAACAAAGAAACAGAGTGGAATAGGGATTCCTATTCCACCCTGCTTTTTTACGGTCCAATCGATGGATCCACCTGAAGGTGCAGGGTGAGCACGTTCGTTCCGGACGACGCCGGAAGATGTAACTGGCTGTTAATTGTGTCGGCATAATCAATGACAAACGGAATGCCGCCGCACGCGCCATGAGAGAAAGCTCCCAAGGCAGCAGTATTGTCTACCAAAACACCTTCCCCAAATCCCCGGTCATTGGTGAAGAATTGTTGGCCGCCCGCATTTCCGGTTAGCGCATCCAGGGCAATCAATGGGCTATCGCAATCGCGTTCTCCGGGAGCATTTCCGGAAACATGGACATTGAACGAAAAGGCGGCCTCGGCATCGCCGGTGTTGCGATCATAGGTCCCGGTACCGTCGGATTGGGGTACCAAGGTCGCGTGAATGGTGTAACCCGAGTACATGATGGTAAAGGTGGGCAAACCGATTTGATCCCGGGAGACGAAAATGCTCCCGGCGCCGGAACCATCGTTGGAAATAAATACATTTTGCAAAACAGCAGTTGGAGGATCATCACCGAAGGTCTCTTGGACGGCGCCATTATTGATGGAAAGCGACGAACCCGGTAGCACGCCGAGATTCACCGTATCGCCACCTTGCGAATGGCTGCCGCCAATAACCGAAGCGATTCGCAGCTGGTTGCTGATATTTCCTGCACTCAAGTCCCGGTTCATGAGTACCGCGCCCATCCCGATAGCCGCCGGCGCTGGGGAAGACTGGACTTCAGGGGTAGTGAGGGCCAGATCGACAGCCGCCGCATTCAACCCGGGAGTGCGGAATTCCGCCGCTCGTGCCGTGTCCAGCACCGGCTGATCGGCTGCGGGGAACAGTTCCCGATCCAGCGCTCCAAGCGTGAATAATGATGTTGGGTCCAGCGAGTGCGCGAGGACGCTGCCTGGAGCGACACGATCTTCCAGGTCTGCGAGACGGGGACGAAAACCAGACTTGAGCATCATTGACGACTCCTTGATGGATTAGGGAAAACAGTTGGTGAGATCCCAAGTTTTTGGACTGCGGGCGTGAACCATAGTATGCACGGGAATTTCCCAACTTGCAACTATAAAATCGGCAAAAGAGAAAAAAATTCTTCTCGATCACGGTCCAATGGACTGATCAAAATTCACATGCAGCGTGAGGCTGTTACTGCCTCCCGGCGCCGGGAGATGGACTTGGTCGTTAAGGAAGAGAGCATAATCTCCCAAGACAATAAAGTTCCCGCACGTACCGCGCGCATAACCTCCCAAGAAAAAAGCGCTATCCACCAGGGTTCCTTCCTCAACGCCCTGGACGTTGGTCGCAAAGGGCTGCCCTCCATTTGGGTCGTCGGTGCTAACATGGAGAGAAAACACGGGGCTATTGCAGGAGTTATGATCAAAGCCCGGAGCGTCATTCGAGTCAAGATGAGCGCGGAAGGAAATAACCATTGTTGCCGACCCGCTGTTTCGATCATACGTTCCAGAACCGTCGGATTGAGGCCATATTTGTACCGCGAAATGGACGGTTCCGACGAGAGGAATGCTCAGGCGGAAAGTGAACTGGGGAATACCAATATCTTGCTGGGCGACGCTTATGATTCCCGCGCCCGAACCATCATTCGTAATCCTCACGTTTTGCAACGATAGCGTGCCTAGATCATCGCCGATGTCCCCGTGCATGGGGCCGCTGTTGATGGACACCGAAGAACCGCTAAGCACTCTGATGGCGACTGTGTCGCCACCCAGTACGTCCTGGAAAATCCCGTCGTCAATGGCCCGCACGATTGGAACCGGGTTGCTAAAATCAAGCGGCTCTCGACCCGGCTTCCCTGGAATGTTAATGTCGTTGGCTGCAGGCGAAGCCGCGGCGCGATCGCCGACTTCAGCGACCAATACGACGCCGGCAACTTCCGGATCTTCTGAATGCCTCGGCAAACAGTCGAACGATTCCCCAAAAAACAGTGAGGTTCCATCCAGCGCACTCAGGAGGGCGCCCGGTGCCACGCGGTCCTCCACGTGCACGAGGCGCGGACGATAACCGCAGTTCAGCATGATCAGCGACTCCGTGAAAGACAACGCGACGAGCAAGTCCGCGAGATCCCAAAACGATGGGGATATGGGATACCGATAGTATGCGTAAGATTCCTTCTCTTGGCAATGGCTATCGTATCCAAAAAACTAAATAAATGAGAAAGAATCTTGCCTTCAAGATGACAGAAAAACCGAGAAAAGTGTCAGCGAGGTGCACAGGCGGCCAAAGGAGATTGGCCGACCGTCTGTGCCTTCGACGGTCGCGGAGGGAGTTTGAATGCTACCGTGGTGTCATCAAAAAATCCATCTAATCATGAGAAATAATGTGCGCAAGCCGGCCGGCGGCCGCACGTGGCATTCAAATAGAAACGTAAAAACGCCCACGGTTACAAGGAACCGTGGGCATAGCAAGAATCAATCGTTTCCGAGATTATTCCTGCGAGTAAAGTGACTCCATTATTGTGGGGTGGCTTGAACGTTGAGCCAAAAATGATTGGTCCCAGCCGGAGCGGGCAGGCCGAATGTTAAATTGATCGCGGTGGCCCAATCCGTAAATCCGGGGATACCGCCGCAGGCGCCGTAAGGGATCGCGTCTTGGCCAAAGATGTTGTCCCCAATTGTACCGTGGCCCACACCTTGATTATCAAAAGTAAATGGGTTGCCGCTGGGATCGTTCGTAGTGAAGTTTAAGGTGATTACGGGCGTGGAACAATTGGTTCCATCAAACCCGCCTGCATCCATGCTGTCGATCTTAACATCCTGGGCTACGGTCACGCTCATCGAGCCGCTGCTGCTGTCGAAGGTTCCATTCATGTCCGATCGCATCCGGAATCTAAGATCAAAGTGTGAACCACCGCCGGATACCGTGCGGAAGAAAATGGGATCATCCTGCTGGGCAGCGAAAACCGTGCCGTCACTTCCGATACTCACGCCGTGATAGAAATCAGTAGGCGGATTGCGGCCATCCAGCCCTTGATCGTTGTTGTTGACGATCAGTCCCGAGCCAGGGACGATGGCGAAGTCATAAACCGTAGCACCCTGGGAATGGATTCCGAAGCCTTGCTGCAATTGCAACAGATGAGAGGAATCCAGCATGTTGGCAGTGCCGAGCCCGATTGCGGCATTTCCGAGGCTTCCGCTGGCCTGGTTGCCCGCAACTTGGACCAATAGGTCGGCCCCGGTCACCGCTGCCGGAATTGCGGCACCAACATTCGCACGGCCCAGGTCCGCCACCTGGCTTTCGGCGCCCGTGCTTAAGAGTTCCCGATCGAGCGCCGAAAGCGAGGATCCGAGCGTCAACATTAACGATGGATCAAGCGAATTGGCCAACGTCGTCCCTGGAACCACCCGATCTTCCAGGGTAATGAGTCGTGGCCGGTAATCCGATTTGTGCATGGCAGTTACTCCCTACTGTAAATGAGAAAAAGATGAGGGGCGAATCCCTCGTCCAAGCTTTTTTTCGTTTGAGCACCAGTATGACCATTTGGCCGGCAACATGCAACAAAAAAATAGAAAAAAATCAAAATTGATCGTTTACCCGAACTTGTGGGCAAGTTCCTCCGCTTCGGAAACCATATCCCCCAGTAGGCGTAAACCGAGCTCCCAGAATCGCGGATCCGTGATGTCCACGCCCAGTTTGCTCAATAGCGCCTGCGGCTTATCGGAACCTCCCGCTTGCAACAGTTCCAGGTACTTCGGCACGAAGGCCGTCCCTTCCTGCTTGAACTTTTGCACCAACGCCAGCACCAGCAACTCCCCGAACGCATAGGCATAGCAATAGAACGGCACGTGAATGAAATGCCCGATGTACATCCACCACCAGCGATAATTGTCGGATAGCCGGACCGCGTCGCCGTGCATCGGCCGGTTGACCTGCATCCATAAATCATTGATTTGCTCGGTGGTCAGTTCGCCGCGTTCGCGCCGGGCCTGGTGCAGGGATTGTTCGAAGCGCGTGAGCACCACCTGGCGGAAGGCAGTTGCGAAGCTGTCTTCGATCTTGCTGCACAGCATCGCCAGCTGAATGCGCGGCTCCGGGTACATTTGCAGCAGGCGCTGAAAGGTCAGCATTTCGCCGAAAACGCTGGCAGTCTCCGCCGTGGTCAGCGGCGTGTCGCACTGCAGATAACCGACCGGGCGCGCCACGTATTGGTGGAGACCGTGCCCCAGTTCGTGGGCCAGGGTCATGACATCGCGAATCTTATCGGTGTAATTCATCAATATGTAAGGATGAACGCGCGGCACGGCGCTGCTGCTGAAGGCGCCGCTGCGTTTGCCCGGCCGAAGTTCGGCATCGATCCAGTTTTTCTCAAAGAATTCCCGAATGATCTCTCCGGCCCGGGGACTGAAGGCGCTGTAACTCTCCTGAATGATCCGTCGTGCGACGCCCCAATCGCACGCCGGCAAATCGGCAAACAACGGGGCATAGCGATCGTAATCGTACAGTTCCTCGATCCCGAGCAACCGCGCCTTGAGCCGGTAGTAGCGCTGCACCGTGGCGTGATGCCGCTCGGTCGCCGTCATGAGGGCATCCACCATGGCATCGCTGATCTCGTTGGCCAGGTGCCTGGACGCCATGGGATGGGGATATTTGCGGAGGTTGCAATCGGCGTGATGGTCGAGGACGAGATTATTGAAAATAAACGTCAGCAATCGAGCATTTTCTTTTAATCCCTGCGTCCATCCCGCCGCCGCCGCCTGACGCGCCGATCGGTCGGCATCATAGAGCTTGGTGTTGATCTGTTGCATGCTCAGAGTTTCGGTCTTGCCGCCGTGCTCGAATGGAAACTGCATAGCAGCCATGGTTTCATCGAACAGCCGGACAAATGCGGCCCGGCCGGTGACCGTTTTCTCATCCAGAATCTTTTCTTCCGGCTCGCTGAGATAGTGCGGCCGCCAAACGCGCTTATGGTCCAGATAATGGCGATACTTGGCCAGGATCGGCACCTCGAGCAGTTGCGCCACGACGTCATCCGCTACTTTGACCCACTCCAGGTCGAAAAAAATCAGGTGCTTGTTGATGGCCGTGCGCGCCTCGCGCGTGCGGCTCAACAAGGCTCCATGCCTGGGATCATCCGTTTTCGCCGCATGAATCAGGGCGGCATACACCGCCGGTTTGTCCATTTGTTCGGACAAATCTTCCAATTCAGCAAGCGCATTGTGCAAAAGCTCCGGCGCAGGGCCTCCGGCCACGTCGATTTTTCCGCGATAGTTGCTCTCGAACGCCCGGGCCCGCCGCAAGGCCTCGTCCAGATCCCGCGTGATCTCCGGATCGTCCACCCCGCCATAGAGGTCCTGCAGATTCCACGAAACTCCGTCCGCACTACTGGTTTGCAGTATTACTTGGGTCATTTTTTCGCCTCCCATGTGTAAACATCTTATTATGAGGCAGAATAATAAAGGGCAAAGAGCGTGAACCCCGTGGTTCTCGTTCTTTGCCCTTTTTGCTTTTGCCAACAGGAGAATTTATTCCCTGCGACGAATGAGAAAACTGATGACTAGGGGTCCGTTTCCCCGGGGCAGGGGAGAAATGCAATTATGTATCAGCGGGTTGGAAATACGCTGCCGCCGCGCGGTGGTTTTTGGGAAGTCATAAGTCACGGTCTCATTGAGGTTTCTGGAATGCGTCGCAAGGGAGGTCGATACGTCGCAGGGTTTGCAATTACGTTCACGGGGGCCGGGGGGGTGGTGGGCGCAACGTATTTTTCAGGAGTGATTGTAACAGGGTGGCGTGAGTTATGCGAAGAGGGGATTAGTCATTGGTGGTTTGCGAATGACTAACCACCAATAACTATTTGTTATACTTTTTCGCCACCACGAGCGCCCGGCGAACCTCCTTGCCGGTTTCACCCTTGCCCAGGACGATGTTTTCGATATCGACAATGCGGAAGCCGGCCTGGGGAAAGAAGCTTTCGAGTTCCGCGCGCGAATAGACCCGGACAAAGGCGGTAGTATTTTCGAAACTCGCCCCGCCGGCTTTCATGGTCTCGTCGGTGTCCCAAACAATAAAGTCGATGAACACTTTCATGCCGGGCCGGGCCATGGTGCGGATATTCGCCAATGCCTTGGCCATCGACGGGTACAAATGCTCGAACGTGGACGAGCAAATGAAGATGTCTCCCTGAACGTCGAAGGTGTCGTTGAGAATATCGGCCGGGACAAAGCGAATGTGAGGCGCTGGAAACTTCTTTGTCAACCGGGCCACGCGAGCCGGCGATAGCTCCATCCCCAGGTATTTCGCAAAAGGAACTTTGCGTTCCAGTAGATTTGCCAAGAGACGGCCATAACCCGGACCTACTTCGAGGACGGATTCCGTGCCGGTGAATCGGTGATGCTTGAGAACGACGTCCACAAACGTGTCCCCGGTCATCATGGCGCCCCAGGTCAGTTTCTCTTCCTCCTCATCCCCCTTCCAGCGCATTTGGGAGAGTTCGAGTATATCACTTTCCGTGATCACTCCTTTCGCATTCTTTAAGGCTTCTCCGGTATCGGTAAACGAAATTCGAATATGGTTATCGCCGGCTTTCAGGTATTTGTCGGGATTAAAGAAGAAACCTTTCCGGCCGTCTCCCATTCCCAGCAGAAACAAATCGTGACGATAGATGCTCGCCAATACGGTGGCCACCTTGGTGTCGTTAATTGCGATGTCGACAAATACCGGTTCATTGGCATTTGGGCCGGTCGCCCATCCGGAAAGTTCCGTGGTAGATCGGACATCCACCCAACTATCGTACCGGCTGGCCACTTTTGCGTTTGTCGCAACCATGTGTTTTTATCCTTTGGAATTCAGTCCCTTGCCAATAGTCCTTTGACCAATCACAAATGACCAAGGACCAACCGGAAAAACTCGGAAAATGACTCTTCCACGTAATCGAGCATGGCGGCCGTCAATCCGGGGTACACGCCGATAAAAAAGGCCTGGTTCATGAGGCGATCCGTATTTTCCAAGCCGCCGACGACGCGATGGGCTACCCGCTGAAACGCGGGCTGGCGCAGCAAATTGCCTCCGAAGAGTTGCCGCGTTTGCACCCGACGACTTTCCAAGAACTCGATGATTTGCGCCCTGCTGAACGGTGCATCTTCCCGTACCTGGATCAAAAAACCAAACCACGACGGCTCACTGTGAGCAATGGCCCTGGGCAGAATCAGAAATTCCTCATAGGGCCCCAGAGCACGGACAAGCCGTTCGTGATTGGCGCGCCGGGCCGCGACAAACGCGTCCAGTTTGCGCAGTTGTTGCCGCCCGATGGCCGCCTGGACATCGAGCGGCTTCAGGTTGTACCCGAGATGACTGTAAATGTATTTGTGGTCATATCCGGCCGGCAGACGGCCGAGTTGCCATTCGAACCGTTTCCCACAGGTATTGTCCTGGCCGGAAGCGCACCAACAGTCCCGGCCCCAGTCCCGGAACGATTCTGCGATCCGTTTCAGCCGGCCGCTATTCGTAAGGATGGCGCCGCCTTCGCCCATCGTCAAATGGTGGGGAGGGTAAAAACTCTGGGTCGCCAGGTGGCCGAACGTCCCCGTTTTTTGTCCACGGTATACTGATCCCAAAGCGTCGCAATTATCTTCAATCAAGTAGAGATCATGCCGGCGCACGAAATCCATAACACCGTCGAGATCATACGGATTGCCCAGGGTATGCGCGAGCATCACCGCCCGGGTCCGCGGACCAATCGCGTCAGGCAACCGGTCCACCAAAACGTTGGCCGTTTCGGGATGAACATCCACAAAGACGGGAACGCAGCCGTGTTGCACGATCGGCGCCACGGTGGTCGGAAAACCGGCAGCCACCGTGATCACCTCATCGCCGCTACACAGCGGCCTTTCGCATTGTGGGCTGGTCAGTGTGGCGAAAGCGATCAAATTCGCGCTCGACCCGGAATTCACAACCACGGCATGCAGCGTGCCGACATAGTCGGCAAATTCCCGCTCAAAAGCCTGACCTTGCGGTCCCAGCGTGAGCCAAAAATCGAGAACGCCCTCCACGCCGGCGACCAATTCCTCCGCGTCAAAGACCCGGCCTGCGTAGGGCACGCGGCTCTGCCCGGGCACAAACGATTGTGCCTCGTGCCGGGCACGGTAATAGTCGCGTACGGAATCCAATATCCGTCCCTGCAGTTCTTGCCACATACCGATCATTAGTTACTCTTCAACAGATCCGCAACATGTCGTCCCAACTGTTCCGGCGTCAGATTGCATTGCTGGTGATGAAATCGGGAACTCCCATATAGCGGCTCCTTCGCGTAAGCGGCGGACATGATAACAAAGACATTCGCGGGCGGCAACGCTGCCTTAAGAGACTCGCCAATGCCCCCAGCCCGGTAGTGTTCCTCAACTACCACAACCCGCCCCGTTTTCCGCACACTGTCGATCAGCCATTCATCCGACTTCAGGTCGAAGGGATATTGGGTGATCCCGAAAATATCAACCGGCCAGTCCCCGCAGCCTGCTTTTTCCAGCGCTGTCAGCGCAATTTGCACGGCATGGCCGACGCCTATAACGGTAACTTCAGAACCTTGATGAAAGCGCCGCGTCAGGGTTTTGGGGTTTTCGGCCAATGGTTTGCGCGCCGTGGCAAAAGGCGATATCGCCAGGCGCAAATAGGTCGGGGAAGTACTCTGGTCCATCCGGTCCATCGCGGTTGCGACCTGATCACCGGCGCTGGGAAAAAACAACGTTAGATTGGGCAGCGTCTTCATAACGCCCAGGTCTTCGAGCGCGTGATGCGTGGATCCCAATACTCCGTATGTAAACCCGCCGCCGTTGCCGACGATGCGCACGGGCAAGTTATGGAAACAGACATCATTGCGAATCTGCTCCAGACACCGCAGCGTGACAAACGGAATGATCGAATAGATCCAGGGGTGGAGCCCCGTGCATGCCATGCCCGCGGCCACGCCCATCATATTTTGCTCGGCCACGCCGGCGTTCAAAAATCGCCGCCCGTAGGTTGCCACAATCTCTTCGAAAGCGTTGAAGCCGAGGTCCCCGCTTATCAACGCTGCGCAAGGGTCCCGCTTCAGAACTTGATACATCGCTTTGCAAAAATCAACGCGCATCAAGCGTTTCCTAAATGGTCTATATGGCCGTGCACGATTTCCGCTGTACCTTAGCCCGAAGCGCGAGTGAGGGCCTCGCTCGCGGTTCGGGCTAAGGTGCTGGCCAATCACGCCGCTCTTTCCTGAAGCTTCGCTCTTATCCGAGCCTTCACTTCCGCCAGGGCTCGTTCGTATTGCTCCGGGGTCATCGTCAGATAATGCCATTCCATGGTGTTTTCCATGAAGCTTACCCCCCTGCCTTTAACGGTCCGGCAAAGAACGCAGCGCGGTGCCGTTGGCACAACCGTGTGATCGTCCTTCCAGAAAGCCGTATCCATTTGCTCGAAATCGTGGCCGTCGATTTCACAAACGGCAAAGCCGAACGCTTCCCATTTTCGGCTCAAGGATTCCAGGTTGAGCACGTCACAGGTCCGCCCGAATCCTTGAAAACCGTTGGCATCGATGACCACGGTGAGGTTTCGCAGCCGGTGATGGGCCGCGAACAGCGCAGACTCCCAAACCGAGCCTTCATTGCATTCGCCGTCCGAAAGAAGGCACGCAATGCGAACGTCGTTGCCGTGCACATGCTGATGGGCATACGCCATTCCCGCGGCGATGGGAAGTCCGTGGCCGAGCGAACCGGTAGCAGCCGGGATTGCCGTATGCGCTCCCGCGGCCGGATGGCCGGGCAGCTTTGTGCCGTCCTGATAATACGTTTCCATCTGCGCATCCGTAAACGTATCCACGGCCCAGAGCGTTGCATACAGCGCGGAGGCCCCGTGGCCCTTGCTCATAATGAACTGATCCTGCGGCCTTTTCCATCGGCAATACAGATAAGTCAGAATTTCCACTGCCGATAGCGCGCCGCCTAGGTGGTTCGCCTTCGCCTGGTAGTGCATGGTCAGCAGCTTGGCCCGAATTCTTCCGGCCGTCTCCTCTAGGATGTGGCAGGGCCGCACGTTATTCATAAGCGAATCAACTCCAGAAAATCGAGCCTCAATCCGGGTTTCGGCATGGTGAGATGGAAAATATGCTTGCCGGCAGCCATTTCGAACGGACCCAAAATATAAGGACTATATTCCTTGGAGGCGGCGATGGGCGTTGCCAATACCGGACCCTCATCGACTTGCAAGTTGATAACGTGACTTCGAGCTTGCGGATCGATGCGGCAGCATAATTGGTAGGAGCCCGACGCCGGAACCTCCACTTCGTAAGCAGCGCTGCCGGCATCGCCAGTCAGAGAGATCGGTCCCAAAGCGTGATCTCGGGTGGCCAGAAGATCGCAAATAACTTGGATATTGCCGGTTAGTCGGCCGTTTTCGGCCTCTAGCGTGATGGGCCATCCCCTTCCAGGCCGGGGTTGTTTGACTCCCTTTCTAAAAACGGAGAGCCGCGCCGACCGGAGTTGCACCAGGTATTCCATGAGTCGGTTTTTGTGCTGGGAACTCCCAACGGCATCACCATGGCAGCTCGCCCATACGGTCAACGGCATCGAACCATCTTTGAGAGCACCCTCCGCGGCCGCAATGGGCTCGTGCCAGACCCTTCCCAATCCGATCACAACGGGCCAATTCCACCCTGCGGAAAACATCATCGTCAAAACCAAGCAATTGAGAATTACTCCGGGAGCCCGCAACCGCACCAGTAGCAAATAGCACATCACGCCGATAGGCAAAAGCAACGTGCAATAGAGCGATTGCCAGAGAGGGGCATAGTTGCCGCGGCCATAGCCGATCATGGCCGCCACCGCCAGCATTGCCACGAGAGGAATTGTGAGATCGATCCACGTCTTCCAGTGTTGCATGGTCATTTTGGCCAGCAAAACCACAAGCAGATAAAGAAAGACCAAAAAGACCCAGGGCCAAAGCACGGCCACCGGGTGCCCGAGCCAACCCACGCTCAATTGGGCCGTTGCCGCCAAAAAACTCGCCAAAGTGTCCGCGCGAAAAGCATCATGGTGATTGACATGCGGGATCGACCAAAACATCAGAACCGAAATGGCTGTGACAATGGCAGTGCCCGCAAGGCCGCCGATTTTCCAGGAGCGCGGTTTCGGCTCCAACCAACCGCGCACCACGACGCCGCACAATCCGACAGCCCACAAATTGCCCGCAGGACCGGCGGATAAAGTTATCGCCATCAACAATCCAAAATAAACCCCGAGATGGCTCAGCGACCTCAGCGGCCAACAAGTCAACGCTGCGCTGATAGCAAAACACAAGACACTCAAGGCCATGGCATAGCTGTAACAGTAAACCAACAACGATTGATATTGCCACGGAGTCAATATCAGCAAGCACAAAAATGCATCGCTGAGTGCGGATCGGCCGCGTACCGCCCGCACTGCGCCAATCAGCGCCAGTGCCCCCAAAGCAATCAGCGCGAGATTAATGAAATGGACAAAACGTAAGTCCCAAGAAAAGAGCCGACCAAGGCACAGTACGGTCAAACGTGTCAGGGGCGCCCGGTGCTCGTTGGCGGCCTCGAAAATCCAGTCCAACGTCAACGCACGGGCCCCGCTTGCCACCGGAGTCAGATCCCATTCATCACACCACGGCAGCGCAGTCCCGAATTTCTTGAGCAGCACTCCAAGACTCAGGCAGCACAGCGTCCATATCAGCAACACTGCCCGAAGATTCGCGTCAGCAATGAATCCCTTCCACCAACCGGACTCCCCGAGTCTTGCTCCCGACAGAATCCGTGCGGCACTGGCAAAAATAGGCGGCTTTTGCGTGGTCTCCATACCCTTTGTCTCCTGCAACGATCTTTTCCCATTTTTTCCATTGATTTCCTATCCCAATTTTGCGAGAAGATGCGGGAATGATCAAAGCGGCCTGGTGCATTCTTCTGTCTATCTGCCTTTTTTGGCCGATCGCTTCTTGTATTCATTCCAAAATAACGGTTGCGCCTGCCGAACATCAGAGAATTGCTCAGACGTTCTTGGAACCCCAATTCTGCTTTCCCGAACCGGCAGAACGATTGATCTACCAATCAGCAATGATCTTTTTCCCAGCTCTTATTTTCGGATTGAGTCTTGGCTGGCGAATTTTGCGTCTTCCATGCTGGTTGCGATTGCCCCGTGCAGGACGTTTCATTATCGAGCTTCTCTTTGGAGGCGCTCTTCTTTTCCTTACCTGGTACGCCTTCCAAGCCGATGGTTTTTGCCACGTCCACGCCAACCCATTTTACAAACATCCCTTCTCCAGCTTGATTTTCTTGGCCGTCGCCGCGGCCGTCTGGTGGTGCTCAAGAGCGTGGGGCGCGAGGCGTGGGGCGTGGAGCGTCGACAAAATCGCCCCAAGCCCCACACCCCACATCCCAGGATTCTTCTGTTGCGCATCTGATCTCCTCGCCGTATTCCTCGTTGCCGCAATTTTTCTTGGTTCCATCCTTGACGAGAAGGAATTGTACGTTGGCCACCCGCACTTCATGGTGGTTTTTAATCCAGTAGTGCAGGTCCTGCAGGGGAAGGCTCTCTTAATTAATGCCGTAAGCCAGTATGGCCTCTATCCGGATTTCCTCAGACCCGTTTTCGCTCTTAGTGGTTTGAGCGTGTTGAAATTCACGGCGCTGATTGGATTATTGACGGCCCTTTCGTTTGCTGCACTATGGCTTGTCTTAAAGAAGGCCATTCACCACCGAGCCATTGCTGTAATCGGTTTCCTCGCGCTGGTTGGCAATACCTGGTTGAACCGGCTTCCAGACCCGGCCCGCGAATCCTTGGTCGATTTGTACTACCAGTACTTCCCGATTCGTTTTCTTTTTCCCGCTTTGGCCGTTCTGCTGGCCTGGAAATATTTCCAATGCCCGTCGCGCTGGCTTTATTGGTTCCTCACGGTTCTCCTGGCAACGGGAATTCTCTGGAATTTTGATGCCGGAGTCCCTTCGTTTCTGGCCTGGGTGAGCGCTTTGTGTTATGCCGCACTTTTTGAATCGGGCCTGAAAAACAAGGTCCGCACGATCGCGTGTCACGGCGCCGCTGCGGGAGGCGCGCTGCTTGCCGTTCTCGGCGCCTATGCGGGGCAAGGTTTTCTCCGATTTGGTGAGCTCCCCCATTTCCAGGAATTCTGGCATTACCAAATGCTTTTTTACGTCTCCGGATTCTACATGCTTCCCATGCCCTTCCCGGCTACCTGGGTCGTGGTTGTCCTGGTTTATCTTTCGGGACTTGCCTACGCAGCGCACGCTCTGTCCGAGAAAAAGAATACGCCACGCGCACATTTGGTTTTCCTGTTATCCATTCTCGGTGCGGGCCTTTTTTCTTATTACCAGGGACGCAGTCATCCGCAGGTGCTCGCGGTTTGCTGGTGGCCCTGCTTCCCACTGCTGGCAATTTTTCTGGATGAAAACCTGGCCATCCTGGGGCATGGATCGTCGGGCGTGGAGCGGGAACCGTGGACCGAATCGCCCCACGCTCCACGCCCCACGCTCCACGATCCTTCCACGCTCCATGAACCGTTTCATTGGATTTCGGCTCTCCTTCTTGTATTAGTTTTGGCCGGTTCTTCGTGCAACATCCTCGCTCAATCCCGTCTGGCGGGCCACTGGATCCGCCAACATCTCCGGTTGGCCCGGTCCGCCGCTCCCTCCCCTGAAGACGAAGACGTTTCTCTTTTGAAAAAGGTCATTCCGGCGGGACAGGAAGTGTTGGTTCTAAGCCCTCGGGAGGGACTGATGCATCTGAAATCGGGTATCCCTTCGTTAGCTCGCTTCTGCATGTTTCAACTGTTGTTGATGGAGGATATCGAGGACCTGCGCAAAGCACTCGAGCGCAGTCCCGAGGTGAAAGTGTTGATTGAAAAGGGTCTTTACCGCCAGATTTTTTGGAAGAATCATGGTTCCAACCAACTCATCCAATTTTTCCGCGAAGAATATGTTGTGATCGGCGAAACAACGAATTGTTATCTCCTGGAATGCAAGTCTCAGCGGGCAGGAATCAGTTCCAGAAAATCGAGTTTAAGACCGGGGTTTGGAATGGTGAGGTGCAGGGCGTGCTTGCCGGCGGTCATGTCGAATGGCCCCAAAATGTAGGGGCTGTAATCCTTGGCCGAAGAAATGTGTGTCGCCAGAATCGGGCCGTCGTCGATTTGCAAATTTAGCACCTGGTCTTCCTGTTGCGGATCGATCCGGCAACACAAGGAATAACACCCCGTTGCCGGTGCCTGCACTTCGTACGAAGCAATTCCCGCGCCTCCAGTTGCGGAAATCGCTTTAAGAACGTGATCTCCCGTGGCTTCGGGATCATAGACATTTTGGATATTGCCCATCAATTTTCCGCATTCTGCTTCCAGCGTGGTGGACCAACTCATGCCCGAGCCGGCTTCTTTGATTCCCTTCTTAAAAACGCTCTGCCGCGCAGTCCGCAATTGAACCAGGTATTCCACGAGCCGGTTCTTGCGTTGGTCCCAACCTACTGCGTCCCCATAACGGTTTGCCCAAATCGTGAGAGGAACAGAACCATCTTTAAGAGCGGCCACCGCGGCGGCGATCCGATCGTGTACGCCGCGCCCGGTAAATACCACTATCGGCCAGTTCCAGCCAACACTAAGCGTCATCACAAACGCCAATGCCACCGGAAGAATTCGCCTGGCTCGCAACCGTACCAGGAGCAAATAGCCCATGAGACCGATCGGCAGGAGTAAAGTACAAAAGCGCGATTCATGAAGACAAGGATAGTGTCCCCGCCCATAACCCATGATGGCCGCCACTCCCAGCATACCGGCGAATGGTATAAGGAGGTCGATCCAGGTCTTCCGGCACTGGTCGCTGATCATTTTGGCCAGCAAATACAGCACTGGAACGAGAACAACCAAAAAGATCCACGGCCAGAGAGTTTCCACCGGCGAGCCCAACCAAGCTACCGTAAACCTCGCTGTCGCCCCAAGGAAATTGCGAATCGATGTGGCCCGAAATTGGGCATGGTGGCCTACTTCTGGGATCCACAAGAGCATGAGACCGGAAACGGCGCCGACAATTCCCATTCCCACCAAACTGCCGATTTTCCAGGAGCATGGCTTTTGGAGTAACCAGCCGCGCAAGACAATTCCGCTCAGCCCTAATGCCCAAATGTTGCCGGCCGGACCGCCGGATGAGGTGATCAGCAACAACAAACCGAAATAACAACCAAGATGCCACAGGGATCGCAAAGGCTGGCCCGTGAACGCCGCACTGATTGCAAAACACAGCATTCCAAGGGCCATGGCATAACTTTGGCAGTACATGAAAACCGTTTCAAATTGCCACGGACTCAAAACCAGCAGGCACAAAAACACGTCGCATAACTCGGATCGGCCGCGAACGCTGCGCACTGCCAAGACCAACGCCAAAGCGCCCAAAGCAATTAAAGTAAGATTGTGGTAATGGAGGTATCGTAAATCCCAATCAAAAAGCCGGCCAAGTACTAATACCTCCACGCGGGTCAGGGGCACGCGGTGCTCATTGGCCGGCTGAAAAAACCATTGCAAAGTTAACGGTTCAGTCCCGGTGGCAACGGGAATCAACTCCCATTCGTCGCGCCACGGTAATGGAGTACTGAATTTTTTGAGAAATACTCCAAAACTTAGCCAGCACAACGCCCAAACCAGCAATACAACCAGGAAATTCCGATCGGCCAGCAATCCTTGCAAGATTGCGTGAGGCGTGGGGCGTGAGGTGTGAGGCGTAGTACCACCGTCCATATTGCACGCTCCACGGTCCATGGTCGACGCTCCACGTTTACAATTCTCACGCGGCCAGCGGCTGATTTTTTCTCCCACAATCGGCAATCGGCGCCGGCGTTACAGCCAATGTTGGCGTTTGCCTTTCTGGCGGACCGGCCATGGGCTTGTTCTCAAAATTGAGCTGGTAATCTACGAGCCACAACGGACGCCGTTTGCTTTCCGCATATATCTTGGCAATGTATTCACCCAAAATGCCGATTCCCAGTGACATCACTCCAAGGTTGAGAAGTAACAAAAACGTCACCGTCGGCATGCCCCGAGGCGATTTGGTCAGGAAATACATAACCAGGTAGACCACAGCCAACAAACCGGTCACCCCCAAGACACTCAATCCCAAAAGACTGAACGTGCGTAGCGGCTTGATCGAAAAATTGAACACCGCATTGAACGTGAAACCCATCAGATACCACGGATTGACCTTCGTAGTCCCTTTGATCCGGCCCCGGCGAACGTAGGCAATGCCAATCTGTTTGAATCCCAACCAATGGATCATGCCCCGCACGTAGCGATTCGTCTCCGGCAATTGCGCGAAGCCATCTCGAACCCGTCGGCTAATCAACCGAAAGTCGCTGCTGTGGGCGGGCAACTTGACATCGTCGCTCATCCAGGTAATGAACCGCATGGCTAACATCGTTGGAATCACCCGCAACAGTGATTCGCCGGTCCGTTTCTCACGGACACCGTAAACAATATCGTAGCCTTCCAGCCACCGGCTCACGAACTCCGGAATCAGTTCTGGAGGATCTTGTAAATCGGCATCAATCACCATGATGGCGTCCCCTTGGGCCGCCAGCATTCCCGCCGTGATGGAGTTTTGATAGCCGAAGTTCCGGCTCAAGCGTATGAATTTCCATCGCGCATCGCGGCCACAAATCTCCGCCATGATGGCAGGCGTTTCATCTCTGCTGCCGTTGTCCACCACCACCACTTCATATGACAAAGGCAGCATTTGCAGCACTTCATTCAGCCGCTGGTATGTATCGCGGATCACTTCCTGCTCATTCAGCACGGGAACCACCAGGCTAAAAAAGCGGTCGGCGTTTGTTACGCGCATTTTCGCACCATCCTTTGCGAAATATTCGCGCGGTGTTTTTCCCGGTGCAAGAAAAAGAAATTCGTTTCCACGGTGGTTTCGTCCATTGTCTCAAAGGGCCGCAAGTGCTGATTTTCGGCGGTGAAACACCGATAGCCCAACTTACCGAGAAAGTCGATGATGTCGTTGGGATGATAATGGAACTTTGCCGACCATTTCCGCAGCATCTCGGTTACGATAATAGGCTTGTCTTTGCGCAGCGTTTCGATGGCTCCTTGAAATACCAGATACTCCGCTCCCTCCACGTCGCATTTCAGCAAATCCACGACGCACGGATAGGTTTTGACGAAGTCATCCAGGCGCTTCACCGGGCACACCACTTTGCGATTGTTCTCCGGGTTAAATTGGGCGGCCGATGCACTCACCGAACTTCCCCGTGCGCAATAAAACGTCGTTACTTCGTTCCGATCGGACAACCCAAGATTAAAAACGGAAACATTAGTAATACCGTTTAACGCAATGTTCTTTTGCAGATCATCGAAGGTTTTGGGTATCGGCTCAAACGCCAGGACACGAGCGTGCGGGAGTTGTTTCGCCAGCCGAATCGCATAGTAACCTACGTTGGCCCCAATATCCAAAATGGTAAATCCATCCTCCGCCAGCGCATGCATCATCGCAGCGTGAGCGCCTTCGTACGTTCCAAAATTCAGGATCTCGACCGGAGCAATCCGCCTGTCGTGCGGATCGCAAATGATTTGCACGCCCTCGCGCGAGGTCATGATGACCCGGCCTTCGCTGATTTCTATCTTGCCAATGTCGGTATCCCGCATGAACTCGGCGTATTCGTAGAGGCACAGATGCCTTTTGTGCATTTCCTCAATGAACTCCGCCTTGGTCATGGCCTCCCGAAGGTAGGCCCGCTTCAATTTGGTCAGGCTCATAGAAAACTCAAAATAGTGCGTTTGAAACCTTTTTCGATTCCATACCGCGGTTGCCATCCGATCGCTTCCAGCTTGGCAGTGTCGGGAGCGATGCGCTGTATCCGGCTCGGCAAGTATCCGGGCGGATGGCCCCGGACCGTTCGCACGACCTTGCAGTTCCTCTCGGGAAACAGCATCACCAGTGTATCGGCGAGATCGCGCACACTGATTTCCGCCCGCTTGTTGCCGACGTTGTAAACCGAACCGGCTTCCCCGTGAAACAACACACTGAAAAATCCCCGCACTGCGTCACTTAAGTAACAATAAGCACGCAAAGCAGACCCATCGCTCTGCAAAACGATGTCACGCTCTTGCACAACGGCCGCGACCAGATCGCTGAACACCCGTCCATCATCCAGGGCCATGCCGGGACCATACGTGTGAAATGGCCGGACGATCCGGACGGGCACTCCATATTGTTGCAACCACGAAACGCACATGGTTTCTCCCATGCGTTTGCTCTCGGCATAACAGGAGCGGACATCCATCGGGTCTACCCGCCCGGTTGTAAATTCCGTTGCCGGGATTTGGTCCGGGTCGAGTTGGCCATAGATCTCTGCGCTGCTGAAAAACAAGAACCGCCCGGAGTTTTTCGCGAGTGCCAATTCGAGAAGGTGGCGCGTTCCCAGTATATTGGCGGACAACGTCCCTACCGGATCGCTACCGAAGTATTTCGGACTGGCCTGGCTGGCCGCATGAATGACCGTGTCCACCGGGCCGTCGATGGTGATCGGATCGCAGACGTCGTGCACGACGAGTTTCAGGTCTTTTCGATTCCGGTATTCCGCAAACCGAGTTTCCGCTTTTTCTTTATTGCGGACGAGCGCGATAATTTGTACGGCCGCCTTGTGCGCGATTTCATTCAGGTACAACAACGTTTCCACCATGTAACTTGGAAGAAAACCGTTCGCCCCGGAGACCAGCACTGTCTTGCCTTCCAGTTCCTGATAGGGGAGCGGGCCGCCGGCAATGTCTTCCAGGTCTTCCGTGACGATACGATTTCGCATGATCCTTCCCTGCCGCGCTTCAAGCGCTGCGGCGGAAGCGGCTCGGGGTCCATCCGGCCGTGTTCCCCCTCGTTCCGGAATGCCATGCAAAGTAATCCCGATACCACCGAATCGTTTCCAGAAGTGCCTCATTCAAGGAATAGATTGGGCTCCAATCGAGCATGCAGCGGGCTTTCACCGCCGACAAATACTGATGCCTTATCTCGTTGGCTGCCTCGCCGCGAACGTCCGGTTGTAGCGGGGAACCCATGAGCGTGAGGATCCGGTTGACCATTTCCAGGACGGTCACTTGAATTTCCGTCGAAAAATTAAACGCATGGCCGATGACACCCGGTTTTTGCACCATGGACTCCGCCAGGTGCAAATACGCAGCGGCTCCGTCCTTGACATAGAAATAATCCCGGATGTACGTCCCATCGGACCGGATGATCGGCCGATCATTTCGGAACGCGGATCGGATTGTGCCGGGAACCAGGCGATTCCAGTTGATATCGCCGCCGCCGTAGAAATTGCCGCAGCGCGTCACGCACACCGGCAGGCCATAGGTGTGATGGTATGTCAGCGCCAGGATATCCGCACACGATTTGCTGGCATCGTATGGATGCCGGCCTTCGAGCGGTGCTGTTTCCGTGTACGGCAACATGTTTTGCTCGCCGTATGCCTTGTCCGACGAAGCGACAATGACATGTGGATGCGTGCCGCACCGCCTCGCCGCCTCAAGTACGCACCAGGTCCCCTTGATGTTCGATTCAAATGTCGACAGCGGACTTCGATTGGCGATGCCCACGATGGTCTGAGCCGCCAAATGGAATACGTTTTGAATTTCGTATTCCGCCAGGATTCGCTCCATCAACGGCTGGTCCTCGACCTGGCCGCGGACCACATCAATGTCCGCGATCCAGTTGCCGCGGACCAGTTCTGATCCCGAGACATGATCGCGTACCAGTCCGACGACGTGGGCTCCTTTTTCCAACAGTGCCCGTACAGTCCACGTTCCGACCAGTCCGGTGCACCCGGTGACCAACACACGCCGATCTTGCCAGAATGCATCCATGGTACTCTCCTGCATCAAGCCGCCGCCCGCAACCGCGGCGCCTCCCAGGTCTTCCACGGCGCTCGTTCCGCGGCCCAAAGATCGTTGAGATATCTAAAGTCGCGGCTGTTATCCATGGGCTGCCAGAAGCCGTTATGCGGATAAGCCATCAATTCGCCGTCGCGCGCCAGGTGCATCAGAGGTGCCTGTTCCAGTACCAGATCGGGTTCATCGCGCAGCCGGTGGAACAAACGGCGCTGAAACACAAAATAACCGCCGTTAATCCGGCCGCGCGAAAGCAACGGCTTTTCGTTGAACTCCATTACCCGCGTTCCGTCCAATTCGATCTCCCCAAATCGGCCCGGAGGCTGAACGGCAGTAACGGTGCCGATTTTCTCGTGGCTGCGATGAAACTCGATCAGTTGGTTAATGTCGATGTCTGCCACTCCATCGCCGTAGGTCAAGAGGAACGTGTCACCGGAGATGTATTTTTCAATGCGTTTGACCCGGCAGCCTGTCATGGAGTCCATTCCCGTTTCGGCCAGGGTAACGTGCCAGTTGTCCGCGGAAACTGCGCCGCGGATGTGAATGCGTTCCGGCCGGTGCAAATGCAGGCTGAAATCCACATCGGCCAAATGGTAATCGAGGAAGTAACGCTTGATGACCCAGCTCTTGTACCCAAGGCACAAGATAAAATCGGTAAACCCGTAATGGGCGAATCGTTTCATGATGTGCCACAAGATCGGCCGACCGCCGATCGGGATCATCGGCTTGGGAATGTCTTCGGCGACGTCTCGAATTCGGGTGCCCTGCCCTCCGCAAAGAATCACCACTTGCATGGCCCGCTCCCCTGTCTTCCTTCCAGAATGCCGAATATCGCGCGATGGAATCCGGAACGCTCGCTTATAGCCACGGCGCGGAAGGAAAATCAAGGGGCTTTATTTCTCGCCGTCCCCCTTAGAAACTATCTCAAAAAGGGGTCAGACCCCGTGATTTTAGGGGGCCTGACCCCTTTTTGAGATAGTCTCTTGGATCCTGCAATTTGCCGAGAGATGGAAATAACCGCGAAAACATCCAAACTGACTATATTGCCAGTTCGTCACGGTTTTGATCTTGTCTCGTACTGCCGGGGTTTTCCGCGGCTACCGACGGTTACCGCATACTGTCTGCTGTCTGGAGCGACGGAAAGCTTTATCCATTCTCCCTGGCACTTTTCATCGGGATTCGCGATGAATTCCGGATCGGCATTTTCTTGCGCTCCCGCGTTGAGATTGCGGTGTATTTGGTAAATGGCTTGAATGCCCGGCACACGCCGTAGCGTGGCGGTGACACTCGGATGACAGCCCTTCCTGGCGCCATTGTTGAAGATGGCCACTCGCGGCTGCACGGTATGGATCACGACCGGGTTGTTGCTGATCTCCAGGCCATGGTGCGTGCTCTGGTAAACATCGACCAGGCCGATTTTATCCGATGGATGAACCAGTTTATATTCGATGTTCCAGGTTAAATCACCCAGGTCCAGGAAGCGAAAGCCGCCGAAGCTCGTCAGGAAGCCAAGGCTCTTGGCGTTGTCGGTTTTATCTTCCGCCATCGGCTTATGGTCCTTGGCCACGGGGTTTTCCTTGGCACTGGGCGGCTCGGCCAGGACTTCGCCGCCACTGCACAAGCACAGAAGATGAAGAGCAGGACCATCCTTGGATTGCTTCAAAGGGATCTCATCGCCGGGTTTCAGCGTCTGCGATTTTCCTTCGGAAGCGACTCTGTAAGCTTGGATCAGAACCGGGAAATTCTTCGGATCTTCGGCCAGCGTCTCCGGGATTCCCCGGTCGTAAAAATGGCGGATCGGAATTATTTTGGCGAGCCGGTCTACACCGCCGTAATGATCCACATGCCAGTGCGTGATGGCCAGGTGGTCGATGGCCTTAAGACCGGCAACCTCGACCGCCACTTTGTGAATGCGTTCTGCGTCCCGAGGACCGGGATTGCCGCAGTCGATGAGCACCGATTCCGCCAGGGGGGAGATGAGCAACGTGGCCGCCCCGCCTTCAACATCAATGAAGTAAATGTCGAGGCCGCGCGACGGCACATCGGCGACTACGCTGCGGTTGAAACCCGCGGCGACAATCAGCAAAAGAAAAAATGACAAGCGCATATCTACCTCGCCCGGGCGGAATCGTTTCAAGACCGTTATTATACAGCGAGAATGAAAAAGGAATCTCCCGGTTACCACGCAACCAGGAGATTCCTTGGATGTTTTTTGACTACGCGCGAATGCGGACTTCAGGCGGAGCGCGAGGGCTACTGCCGCCGCAGCGCCCAGTCTTCGGACTCAAGGAGTACCATGCGAATCGCCTCGGCTTCACTGGCCGCAACCGCTTCGACTCGGTGCGTGCATCCTGGTTTCCCAGTCGGCAACAAGCACAAGAACCGAAAACCACCCCGGTCCATTTTCTCCATTTGAAAACTGATCGCTCCCAGGCGCTCGAGCCGCCGGCGCGTTTGGGTCCAATCCGCCCCGTCACCGGGCTTGCTTTGTCTCTGGACAATTCCCAGTTGTTCCGGAGATGGCATGGCTAGCATGGAAAACCGATTTTCCGCGATCGCAGACTTCGAACTAGAATCGGCATCGTCCCCTTTTGCTCGGACGGTGGGCTTCGGCAACGCGGGCTGGGACGCAACTGTGGGGCTTCGGGGCTGCTGCGGGATTTGCCAGGCAGTCGGCCGGCTGACCGCTTGCCCTTGAGGGTAAGCCGGCACTGCCATGTTCACGGGATACACAGACTGATTTACCATCGGCGGACCGCCGAGAATCGGGGAACACCCCGACGGGCCTCAGCCGGCTCCCGCGCGCCCCGGAACAAGAGTGATCCAACTTGCGGTGACAACGGTCAGACAAAGAGCGGCCAGCGCGTCCTTGCGCATGCAGGTAGGTCTCCTGGGTTTTGCCGGTCAACGTGAGTTTCGGGTTCGACCGGCGAATGGGTTTTTGGGTGATGCGAGTTTACGGAAGTCCGGGAATCGACTTCCATCACCCGATCCTTGAAGCACTTTCTCAGTAAGCGGACAGGACCATAACAAAGGAATTTTTTGGAAGAAAGAGCAGATTTCCCCCAAACCGGCGAAATGCATAATTTACAAGCCCTTGGTTACAAATTACAAATTTTCATTTGAGTGTTTCCAGCATCTCACCCACTTCCCGGCAAATTTTCTGCGCTTCCTCCTCCCGGGGCGCCTCGGCGATTACCCGAACGATCGGCTCCGTATTGCTTGGCCGAACATGGACCCAGCGATCTTGCCAGTCAAGCCGTAAGCCGTCCACTCGATTCACCGTGGCCTCCTGCCAGCGCTTTTCCAATTGTCCAAACAGCGCCGGCAAGCGGCTTGCCTCCAGCGTGTATTTGTCCTTGACGATGGCGTAGGCCGGCAACTCCGCCACCAATTCGCTCAATTTCTTACCCGTCTCGGCCATCAGGTTCAGGATCAGTCCCATGCCGATGAACGGATCGCGCACGCCGCCGACGCGGAGATCGATGACCCCGCCATTCCCCTCGCCACCGATGACTGCCCCCACTTCGCGCATCTTCTCGACGACATTGGCTTCGCCGACCGCGGCTCGATGACACGGACATCCGAACCGCCGCGCAATATCTTCGTTGATGCGCGAAGTCGACATGTTGATGACAACAGCGCCCGGTTTTTTTTGCAGCTGAAACAAGACCGCCAGCGCCAGCGTCAACTCTTCGCCAATGTAGCGGCCGGTTTCATCAATCAAGGCGAGCCGGTCCGCATCCGGATCGAGCACGAGGCCGATGTTCGCTCCGTGTTGTTTGACCAATGGGCAAACCGACTGCAAGTTGGCGGCAGTCGGCTCCGGTTCGTGCTGGAACAACCCATCGGCGTCGCACGCATGACAAATCGGCCGGCATTGCAGCGCTTTCAGCATTTTTCGACCCAGCAGCCCCCCTGCCCCTCCGTTGCCGTCCAGAAAAACCCTCAATTGTGCCTCACGGATGCGCGCTATATTGACCAGTGCCAGCACCTGCTCACAATGCCAGTCGTCCGCTAGCCGGATTTCTGTTAATGTGCCGAGTTCGTTCCACGGCATGCGGCGAAACGACCGCATCACAAAAAATGCCTGGACCTTTTTCCCTTCGGACGCTGTTAAGACGGATCCCTCGGGCCCGAACAACTTCAGGCCGTTCCACTCCGCCGGGTTATGGCTGGCCGTGATCTGCACTCCGCCGGCCGCTGCGAGCTTGCGTATCGCTAGGCCGCAAGTCGGCGTGGCCGCGACGCCCAGGTCGTGCATCTCGCAGCCCGCGCTCAATAGTCCTGCAACCACGGCGTGGCGGAGCATCGTTCCGCTTGGCCGGCCATCCCGGCTGAGCACTATGCGCCCTCCCTGCGCGTACGTTCCCAGTGCCCCGGCAAAGGCTGTGGCAATTTCCGGCGTCAACGATTTGCCGATGACCCCGCGAATTCCCGATACGCTCACAATCAATCCATCCCCGGCATCCATCCCAACCTCACTTATGGACCATGGGTTGTGAGGCGGTGCGCGTTCTTGCACGCTCCACGCCTCGCGCGCCACACCCCACGATTCTTCAAGGTCCGCAAAACCGCTAACCGATGATATTGAAGAATATATTCCCCACCCTTTCACAGGTAAGGCATGGAGTTTGGGCAAGCCGCGTTGTGCTGGAAGCATCTTTGTGGCCGGGGTCTCAAACCCCGGTTTACACTTGGCGGCTCAGTTGGTCTTTGTCTCTTGCTCCTCGCTGGCTGTGCCCTCACCCGATCCAATTTGGACCAGGCTCTGATGTCGGAAAAAGGCTCCCAGGTCCGCAATGAAAATGTGGCAGAATGCTACCTGGTCCATTGTCCGGACGTCCTGGCACTTCGCGTGACCAATCGCCGGGATCTAACTGGTACACGCACCGTAGGCCCGGATGGCCGGATTGACCTGGGACCCTATGGCCGGCTGCGCGTCCAAGGCCGATCGACTGCCGAATGTGCCCGGCTCATCGCTCGGGAAGCCGGCATTGCGCCGGCCCGCGTGCGCGTTCAGGTCGCGGAATACCGCAGCCAGCAAATCTATCTCTTCGGTCAGGTCAACGGTTTGCAGCGGGCTGTTCCCTATCAGGGCCCCGAAACCGTTCTGGACCTCCTCCAGCGCACCGGCGGGATCACAAAAGGCGCCGCTCCAAACGATGTCTTCGTCGTTCGCTCCCACATCGCCGACAACCGCCGGCCGGAAGCTTACCATATTCATTTGCACGATATCCTGGTCAACCAAAATCAAAATACCAACCTCCGTCTGCAACCGTTCGATCAAGTCTACATCGGCCAAACTCGCTCCTCCAGTTTATCCAAGTCGATTCCCGCCGCGTTTCGGCCGCTCTACAATGCCCTGTGCGGTATACGCCCCTCCTGGATCGATTTCGCGAAAACAGAGCGCAGCGAATGGTAGTTTGACCGCCTGCGTTTTACAATATACGGATCATGGACTGATTAGCTTCGGATTTCGAGATTCGTATTTCGTGCTTCCGATCCCTAATCCCTAACCCCTATTACTCATGCGCAACTTTGACAGCCTCAGCGAACGCGAAGTGCTTGCCCTGGCCATTTCCCTTGAAGAAGAGGACTCCCGCATCTACGACGATTTTGCCGACGGTCTGAAAGAAAACTACCCGGCCCAGGCCGAAATCTTCAAACAGATGCAGGCCGATGAGGATGGCCACCGCCATCGTCTTCTGGATATGTACCGGAAGAAGTTCGGCGACCACATTCCGCTGATCCGGCGGCATGACATCAAGGGCTTTGTCAGCCGCAAGCCGGTCTGGCTGGTGAAGCCGCTGGGCCTCAACGCAGTTCGCAAGCAAGCGGAACTGATGGAACTGGAGACAAAGCGCTTTTACGAAACCGCCGCCCGCAGGGCCACGGATACCGGCATCCGGCAGTTGCTCGGCGATCTCGCCGAAGAGGAACGCAAACACTCTCGCACTGCCGAGGAGTTAGAAAGTGCCCAGCCACCCGAGGAGGAGGCCGCCATCCGCAAACGCCTGTTTGTTCTTCAGGTGATCCAGCCCGGCCTGGCCGGATTGATGGACGGCTCGGTCTCCACCCTGGCCCCGCTTTTCGCCGCAGCTTTCGCCACCAGAGACAGTTGGCAAACCTTTCTGGTCGGTCTGGCGGCGAGTATTGGCGCCGGAATCAGCATGGGCTTTGCCGAAGCCCTTTCCGATGACGGCAGCCTCACCGGCCGCGGCCGGCCCTGGATCCGGGGCGGAGTCTGCGGCTTGATGACAACTCTCGGCGGCCTCGGCCACACACTCCCCTATTTAATCACTGATTACACCGTGGCCACCGGGATTGCGATCGCAGTCGTTCTGGTCGAGCTCGGCCTCATCTCCTGGGTTCGCCATCGCTTCATGGATACCCCGTTGCTCTCTGCCGTCTTCCAAGTAGTGGTCGGCGGCTTCCTGGTCTTCCTGGCCGGCATCCTGATCGGCAGTGCATGAAGTAGGGATAAAGGATGAAGGATGAAAAAGAACAAATCCGGTTCATCCCTCATCCTTCATCCCTCATCCCTTCCCGGCCCCCCGACTGGTTTGCCCTCGCCGGCATCGCCCTTACCATTGCCGTTCATTTCCTCATCACCGCCACAACCAACAAACCGAACCCATTTTTCATCGCTGGCGCCTGTCTCTTCTGGACCATCTTCGTCATCGTACGTACCCGCCAAAACAAGTACGCCTTGCGAGACTGGGGTTTCCGCGCTGACAACCTTCGTCAAGCCGCGATACTCCCTGCTTTGCTATTGGCAGTTATCGCAGGAGTTATGGCCGGCTACGCCTATTTCCACTGCACGCTCCGATTCCCGCTCCACTCGTGGCTGCTCTTTCTCTTCTACCCGATCTGGGGCGTGATTCAGCAGTTCTTGGCACTCGCAATCCTGCTTACGAACCTCGAACGATTCCCTTTCCTGAGTCGTCACAAGTTCGTTCTCGTCCTTTTCAACGCGCTGCTCTTCGGGCTGATCCACATCTACGACCGCCCCCTCGCGGCCGGCACCTTCTTCCTTGAGTTGCTTATCATTCCCCTGTATCTTACGCACCGCAATCTGTGGCCTCTGGGCTTCTTGCACGGTTGGCTCGGCGGCCTCTTTTATCTTTGGGTGCTCGATCAGGATTTGTGGCGGGAAACTTTTCCTTAAAACGCCGCCGTAAACTACCGGAGGCACGGTTCAAGAAAGTCAGAAAGGGGGTAACACTCCTGTGGGACGGCTTTCCTAAGCCGTCCGGATCCGGATTAGACGGCTTAGGAAAACCGTCCTACAACTGTGTCACCTCGAATTGAACCGTGCCCTATCGGAAACGAATGTCACTATGCAACCTCGCAACTGCCATCACCTTAGGATAGTTCGTTTCCCAACTACTCGGACACCCCTCGAAAGCACTCGCGATATGTCCACTTCATTTCCCTCCGTACGACATTCCGTGCCACTTGACCAAAGTCAGCGAAATGCTGTATGCTCGACCGATTTGATTTCCACTTTGGTTTCGTTCGATGTTGCTGTCACCCCTCCGTGAAATCGATTTCACTCGGTGAAATGGATGAAACGCATGAAATGGATTTTTTAGTGACACCTGCATGACATCAAAACGAACTTAACAACACGCCAAGGCACAGGCGGCCGGCCAATCTCCTTTGGCCATCTATCTCCCAATTCCATTAAAGTCCCTGCCTTGCATGTCAACTTCCCGCCCAGATTTTCTTCGATACAGATGGATAATTAACGAGCAAACGCCGCACTTGCTTCAGCGCGAATAGCGATCAAGTCTTCCCGCAGCCGGGACTCCAGCATTTCGAGATGCGTGTCGCACCAGTATTCTGCTTGATCGTAAAAATCCTTGGCCCTGGTGGCATCACCCAGCCGCTGGAAGCTCAGGGCGAGGAAGAACAGGTCGCGCGCCGGGTGCTCCGATTCTTTGAGACTGCGCTGCAAGCTCTCGACGGCCTGGTCGTACTGCCCGAGCCGGTAATAAACCACGCCCAGGGTGTTCAAGTAATTCGCTTGCTTTGGTACGATGCGGACAGCGCGGCTAGCCAGGGGCAAGGCCTTGGCCGGCGAACGCACTTCGGCGGGACCGCACGCGTAAAGCCGTGCCAGACTGTCGCAAAGTCGCCCTTCCTCCTGCTCATCTCTCGGTTTGGCGTCCAGCGCAGCTTGATAGTCCGCGGCGGCTTTCGAATAATCCTTGACCGATATATAAGTTTGCGCGCGTGAGGAAAAGTACTTTGGGCTCTTCCGGATCGCGATCGCTTTGCTGAAGTCCTGCACGGCCTCATCGTTGCGCCCTAAATCCGCGTAGATGCGGCCGCGCTGCCAGTAGGCATCGGCGTTGCGTGGCTGGTCGGCGATGGCACGGTCGCTGGCGGCCAGCTGGCGTTGCCCATCTTCTTTTGGATCGCCAAGCAGCACCGTTACATTCAGGGGAGTGGCAGTCGGCTTGTCGGGCTCCCCTGATGGTGGCAGCGGCAAATCCCATCCCAGGCCAATCTCCGCCAGCTCGCGCCCCAGCGCTCGCAAGTCCCAGGAGCGGACCTCCAGGTACCCCTCGTTAACCGCAAGAAGTTTTGTACCCACCGGGTTGAAGGTGATGGAACTGATTCGGCTGCTTTCGGCGTATTGGAGCTGGCCAAATTCCCGCCCGGTTTCCACCTCCAGAAGATGGATCGTCCCTCCCCAATTGCTGGCGGCCAAAACCTTACCGTCGGGTGAAAAAGCAAAACCGGTCCAGACACCATCCCCACCTAACTCTCGCACTTCTTCCCAGGAGCCGACCCGCCATAATCGATTGCCGCCACCGGTGGTCAGGAACCATTTTCCGTCTGGGCTGAAGCCTACTCCGGAGCTGTCTATCTCCAATTCCTTGACCGGCTCTCCCCCCGACGACTCCCAGATTTTGACTTTGTTTCCGTTGTGAGCTCCCGTTGCCACCCAGTCGCCGTCCGGACTCACCGCGATGTATCGGGTGTCCTCATGAGGTGAGAGCTTGATCGGATCCCAGCCGCGATCCGCCCGGAAAACCAACCCACCATCGTACCGGGCGACCGCGATAACCCGGCCATCATTGCTACAAGCGATTTGGCAGTCCGAGCCCGCGGCTGCCAATAGTTCGGGCGGGCCTATTCTTAGCCTTCCAGTCGAAACGAAACATGGCTCCCCCCCGGCAAACGGGGTGGGTGCCTCTTCCGCCACAGGCCAGCGCCTTACCCCGGAAGGCCCGTTGGTTAGTAGTGCTCCGGTCGAATCGAACACCAGACGCTCTGTCAGGCCTATCGACAAAAAGCCCACTTCCCTGCTTCCCTCAAGGTCCCACAAACTCACGCCGTCGTCCCTCCCCACCGCCACCAGGCGCCGGCTCGCGGGCCCCCCCGCCGCCATCGCCAGGTTCCGGAGACCTCGAACCAGCGAATGCATGAAGGTGCCGTAGACCGGGCTGCGGGAGACTTCCGCCAGATGTTGCTTTCCGGAATCAAAGAACGGACCAAGAAGCCGGTCGCCTGGTCCGAACCGGGAATAGCGAGACAACCCCAAACGGCCATTGAAGAGGAGCTGGCCCGACCGTGGGTCCCAGAAGCGCAGTGTCCCGTCCCATGCGTTGCTTACCAGCAGGTCGCCGCTGCGGTTAAAGGTCGCACGAACACCGCCGCTCCTGTGTCCGGCCAAAGTCTTGAACGGACGCCGAGCATTCACGTCCCAAAGATTAATTTCGATATCCTTTCGGACCGCAGCCAGGATGTTGCCTCCGGGATGCCAGGCCAACCAGAATGTGCCCCCCTCCTGTTCCAGGGCAGCAAGCATTTTTCCGGTATCGATGTCCCGTACCTGAATGCCCCAGTCGCAAGAGATGGCTATCTGTCGTCTTGTCGGGTGAAAAGCCACATGGTGCGCGTAGGTCCCGACTTTTATTTCCTTAGTCACCTTTCCGGAAGCCAGGTCATAGAGTCGCACGATTCCCTCAGTTCTACCAACCGCCAGCTGGAGGTTATCAGGACTGAAATCAATCGCCTCATCGATATTGCTGCTGACCTCGTCGGCAATGACAACTCGCGGTTCTTCCCCGGCCAATTCCCAGACTTTAAGCTGGCCTTCGGGGTCTGCGCCGGTGGCCAAAAACCGTCCATCATCGCTCAAGCGGAGAAAACAGCGCGACGCAAAACCGGGCAGGTGGTAAATCTCACCATGGTTCTTAACGCTGCGGATGCTGATAGCTCCTGTTTGCAAGACCGAGCAGGCGTTGCGCTCGAAATGGCTGTCGATCACACCGTTGAAGATCCCCCCCGGCAATTCCTTGACCAACCGCAGGTCCAACAGGTGTAAGGCGGCGATGGCCTCGTCGCGCAACTCGGCGGTGGGGCGGATGCGGGCTGCTTCGGCAAGCGCTTCAAGGGCCTTGGACCGACGCCCCGGCTGGTCGCTGTACCGGTACATGCGGGCTTCGGCAAGTTTCGCTTCCCAAAGCCTTTCCCCCGCGCTCTGTCTTAAGCGCAACGCCGCGGCCATGGAACCCACAGCGATCACCACCAGGAGGATCCCAGCCAGGGCGGTCAGTCCAGCCACCTTCGGGTTGCGCCTGCCCCACCGCCAGACTCGCTTCAGCTTTCCGATCGGCCGGGCCAGGATCGGCTCCCCCGCCTGAAAACGCCTCAGGTCTTCCGCCAGCTCGGCCGCGCTTGCGTACCGCCGCCCGGGCGTCTTCTCCAGGCACTTCAAGCAGATCGTCTCCAGGTCGTGCGGCACCCCGGGACGTAGCCGCCGTGGCGGACGCGGTTCTTGCTCCTGAACTTGACGGAGCACTTGCAACGCACTGTCCCCTTGAAACGGCGGCTGGCCGGTCAGAAGCTCGTAAAGGATCACCCCCAGCGCGTAGACGTCGGTTGCCGGTCCGATCGTACCCCGTTCTGCTGTCACTTGCTCCGGGGCCATGTACGTCGGCGTCCCCAACAGCGCCCCGCTGGCAGTCTGCTGTGCTGCGGTTGCGGCACCGGAACTGCTCAAATGTTTAGCCAATCCAAAGTCAGTGATCTTCAGTACGCCATCGCTTGTCAGTAGAATGTTAGCCGGCTTCAAGTCGCGGTGCACTAGGCCCTGGCGGTGCGCGTGATGTACGGCCACCGCCAACGTCTCGATGATGTGAGCAGCGGGCTTGGGCGGCTGCGCCACGCCGGCCGCCTTCTGCGCCAGCGTTCCGCCCTCGACGTATTCCAAAGCAAGGTAAACGCGGCCGTCGCTCACGCCGTAATCGTGGACCTGCACGACGTTGGGGTGCCGCAGCCGGGCAATCGCCTCGGCCTCGGTTCGGAAGCGCCGCTGCTGCTCGGGGTCGGCATACGCGCCGGCCAGGATCATCTTGAGCGCTACCATGCGATTAAGGCTAACCTGCCGAGCCTGGTAGACGACCCCCATGCCGCCGCGGCCTAGTTCGCCCAAGATCTCGTAACCGGGTACCTCCGGCCAGACCGCCGGTTCGTCGATTTCCGCTGAGGCTTGGCCTCCGGACCAGGTCCCAATACAAGAATCCGGCTCCGCTTCCGCCGCCATTGCCAGGTGCAACTCGATCTGCGACTTAAGCACTTCGGCATAGTCCGGGAAGCGGCCCAGGTATTCTTGCACGGTCGGCTGATCTCCCTGCTTCTCCCGCAAAAGGAACTCGTTGTAGATCAGATCGACGGCGTGCTCCGCGTTCGCCTGCACGGCCGGGAATTGTTGGAGATAGGTTTCCGCAAGTACCCGCTCGCCGATCTGCCAGCGCTCGCGCTGATCGACACGCAAAACGCCAGCTAGTTGCGCGGGCGAGAGTCCGTGTAGCTCTGCGAGATAGGCGTTGACTTCCGGCCGGCGCCCCTGCCGCCAAAGCTGCCACAACCGCTCGGCCGGCTCTTCGCACCGGGCAGCGTCATTAGGAGCAAACAATGACGTTGAATCCGACTCAGGCATGACTGTCAGTCGATTCCCTGCATAATTTCTTTGGAGTGCGGCGCTTTACCGCCGCTTTTTTTCCTTCAGCGATGACCCACAGCGTCGATAAAGCGCCACTTTCCAAACCGAATGGCAAATGGCAATTTGCATCTTGCATTTTCTTCCCGACTTGCAGCGCACCCGCCTTCAGTTGCCTCTCCTTCCTCACCCTCCTCCCTCTGGCCCCTCTTCCAACCCCAATTCCCGCGCCACCCGATCGGCAGCCCGGGCCAGCTGCATCCGCCGCGCCTGCGCCGTGCCGCCGAGCTTGCCAGCGATCTCGGCCCAGCTTGAACCCTGGCCGCGCAGGTCGGCCAATTGCCGCTCTTCATCACTCAGTCGCTCGCGAAACTGCTTGAGTAGTTCCTTGCCTGCGAGCACCCGGCTCGGGCTGGGCGTGTCATCGGCGATGCGCTCCAACGCTGTCGAACTCTCGGCCGCACGCCGGTGGTCGCGGCGCTGGCGCGACTGCCGGCGCGCCTGGGACACGAGCTTGTTGCGCGCCATCGTCACCAGGAGCTTGACCATCTGTTCCGGCCGCTCCAGGTCGTATTGCCCGGCCGCCGCACGGACGAAGAAGCTCGCCAGTACCGACTGGCAGACATCCATCGAGTCAAACAGCCGGGATAGCCGGCGGTCTTCCATATGCAGCCGAATCTCGCGGCGGATGAGCGATTCATATTGCCGCACTAACTCGGCTGCCGCCTGCTCGTCGCCGGCCCGAATGCGGTGGACAAATTCGCTGAAGCTTGCCTGCTCGGACATGGCGCGTTCCTCGGAATTTCATTTATAGCCTGCCGTTCCGGCAAAAGCAATGCGCTCGTTTGTGCGTTTTCGGCCCCGATGGCGATAGTAGGACTAGAGGAGACTTTCTCCTTCAAACCGGCTCTTCTTTTGAAAAGGAGTTGTCCGTGCTTTCGACCATTCTCAAGTGCCTCACGCCCTTGGTCGGTACCACGCTCTTGAGCTGCGGCGGCCACGCCGTCCCGTGCCATAGGGTTCGGGTGAGACTGGAGTCTCTCGACGAGCGCGTGCTGCCCTCAACCGTCTATGCGGAGTTTGGCGACCCCTTGTCTGGCGGGTATCTCGTTCGCTGGCAGGATCGTACGTCGCAAGTAATTGGTATCGAGGCCCCTTACCAGTTCGCCTCGGCCGATGCACGCGAGGTCTTCGGCATTTATAGCACCGACTATCGCGATCATGGCTTGTGGCGCTGGTCGGTATCCGACGGGTGGCAGCAACTCGGTACGGAGGTCCCCTACATTATCGCTACCGGCTCTTATGGTGAGGTGTTCGCCGCCTACGATATTACCTATAAGGACCCTGGGCTGCGACGCTGGACGGTTTCGAACGGTTGGCAGTTCCTCGATTCCGAATATCCCGATACCATCGCTGCCCCCATCGGCTCATTTGGCGAAGTGTTCGCAGTTTACCGTAATTCCTACAGCGACCATGGGCTGTGGCGGTGGTCGCGCTATTGGCAGCAACTCGGTACGGAGGTCCCCTACCTCATCGCTACCGGTTCTTCGGGTGAGGTGTTCGCCGCCTACTCTACTACCTATAGCGACCATGGGCTGTGGCGTTGGACGGACTCGAACGGTTGGCAGCAAGTAGGCACGGAGAGCCCCTACCTCATCGCTACGAGCACTTATGGTGAGGCGTTCTCCGCTTACGGCGATAGGTATAGCGACCATGGGGTGTGGCGTTGGACGGATTCGAACGGTTGGCAATACCTCGATACCGAGTACACCGACGGTATTTTTACCGGCTCTTATGGTGAGCTGTTCGACGGCTACGGATATAATACGCATCGCGACCCTGGGCTCTGGCGTTGGTCGGGCGATTGGCAGCAACTCAGCACCGAGGTGCCCGGCGCCATCACCACGGGCCTGCCGGGTGAAGTATTCACGACTTACGGCATTTTCTATAGCAACCATGGGCTGTGGCGTTGGTCGACGTCGGATGGCTGGGCGCAACTCTCCTCGGACGTGCCCTCCGCCTTGTTGTACGCGCCCGATAATGGAGGTGCCCCGCACGGCAGTGGTTCCTCGCGGGACGTATCGGCAATCGGCACGACCGCAACCAACGAGCACGACGCACTCTCCAGCGCCCCCATGCGGATCATCACGCCTACTTCTCCAGCGATCCCCACGGAAACTGCTGCACATGTTCCGGACGTGCGACGCATAGATGGGCTCGTCGCCGCTTCGGTGCCGCGGGACCACGACATCGCTCCATTGTTCCCGAACCCTCATTCGCCACCGGCCTTCGACCCAACATGGTCCTTGCTGTTCGGGGTCGACACCTTGCAGACCGACGCGATTTTCTCGACGGTCTTGGCCGGCTGAAGAAGCCGCCGCGGCTGCGTCGTTTGGCTTCAGGTTTGTACGTTTTCTCCTCCGATGGCGCTGGTTTCCGCTCCGATGGCGATGGAATGAGTTGCATTATGACTGGATGCTATCGCCTGCTTAGCCCCGTTCACGGGGCTTTCCGCGGTAGCGGTATTCGGCCCGGCGTTCACGCCGGGTTACCAAGGTCGAGCTAATTCCAGTCAGCCCCGTTCACGGGGCTTCTCGCTGTTGGGCTTTAGCCACTCCCTGCTGCGAGCTCCCTTTAAGTCCAGGTCCCGCGGCCGAAGCAAAACACCGAGAAGCCCCGTGAACGGTGCTGCAGAGTAAGGAATCCCGCTAATGGTATCCGTTCTCTGAACCTCGTCCCGCATTAATGCTGTGAAAAACTCGAAATCTTTCACGATTTTTGTGCTCTTCACCCATCAATGGCGATGAAGATTGCAGACACCGCCCCCCACTTTCCCAGGAGTTGACCCATGGCCTTCCGCAACTATTTCCAACGTGTCCGCGGATCTCAAAAACGCAACCCCTTTTGGCGACGTCCCTTGCGCCCCCGCCAGCTCAACCTGGAGTACCTCGAGGATCGCACCCTTCTGGCGATTCCACCTCATTGGCATATCATTGGCCCGAGCTTGATCTTCGACGGCTCATCCCAAGGCATCACGAATGAGAGGCCGATTGGCGACAACCCCGTGATCGGCGCAATTCAGGTCATCGCCCCCCATCCGACCAATCCCAACGTCGTTTTCGTGGGTAGCGTAAATGGAGGCATCTACAAGGCCGACGATGTGACCGGCGATCACGGTGGGTTCTTCATCAATGCGACCCCAGGATATCCCTCTCTATCAATCGGCGATATTGCCTACAGCCCGGTCAACACGAACGTGGTTTACGCAGGGATCGGCAACTTCAGCAGCGCAAACCGCCCGGGCGGGCCGCTGAATGGTCTCCTGAGGTCCACCGACGCCGACGGTGCAAGCCCCCCCACCTGGACGGTCCTCGGGCAATCTACCTTTCAGGGGCAGGAGATCGTCCGCGTGGTCCCCACCAGGGTTAACAACGGCAATGTGGTGCTCGTGGGCACTAGGACGACGCAACCAGCGGGAAACGGCGGCTTCTTCCGCAGTACCGATGCCGGTGTTACCTGGACACAAATCCCCCCGACACCCTGCCCCGCACCCGGTGGCGGGCCTTGCGGGTTGCCTGCCGGTGATGCCAGTGACCTGGTTCGCGATCCGACCAACGACAATCGCTTCTATGCTGCCATTCCCTCAGCGCCCCGGAGTGTGTATCGCAGTGACGATGGCGGCATCAGCTGGGACCAGGTCAACATCGCCCTCCCGGCAGGGGGACCTCGGATTCGTCTGGCGGTCGGCGCGCAAGGCGTCATCTACGCAGCAACTATGGGGCCCCCTCCATGCACCATTAGCCAAAGTAACTGCCAGCTGACCAATGTCTACCGCTCGGCCAGCCAGGGCGCGGCATGGGCAACCATGGGGGTGCCGTCGCCGACCATCCACCCGGGCGGCCAGGCCGGAGTACATTTTTCCATGGTAGCCGACCCCGATAGTCAGAATGTCGTGTTCGTCGGCGGTGATGCGCAAAGCAATAGCCCTGGATGCACCGGGTTTACCGGCATCCATTTCCGCGGCGTGTTCGGCGGCTCACCCACCTGGTCGAGCATCGACTGTAATGGCGCCAGCGGGGGTGGTGCCCCAACATCGCCCCACCCTGACTCGCGCGCCATGGCCTTTTCGGCTCCTCTTGATGCTGCCGGCAACCGCTTCCTGTTCGAGGCGGACGACGGTGGCCTCTACAAGCTGCTCAGCCCCAACGCCGCCGCCGACGTCCGCCGGTGGGTCTCCGCTGCCGTCGGCTGGGCACCCGCCGCAAGTTTCTTCAGCGGCATTCCCACGGAGTTCTTTTCCATTGCCTACGACTCGGTCAACCACACCTATTTCGGCGGCGCCCAGGACCTGGGCGCCATCGACCAGCTTCCTCCAATCCCAATCTTTATGGTGCCAAGTTCTAACTGGCGAGTAGTCGATCAGGGCGACGGGGAGGTGGCGGCAGCCGACAACACCAGCCAACCCGGCCGCTCGACTCACTACACGAGCGTCCAGAACTTAGGCAGCTTCCGCCGGCGGACCTTCGACAATATGGGCCACCTGGTTGATGGGGGTGACCACCTCATCACACTGAATGTCGCGAACACGAACCCCACTCGCAATCTCTTCCAGGTCGAGAGCAATGTCCCCGCGCATACCTGTGCTCCCGGTGAAACCCCACCACCTGGGCAGGGTCAATGCACCAGTACCGTCCTATTTTGGCAGCCGTACGTTCTTAACCAAGTGGACCCGCGGCGGATGATCATCGGCACAAGCTTCCTGTATGAATCTACTGATCAGGGAGATACCCTTACTTCGCTGGGCGGTGTGCAAGAGGTCCCGCCGGGAAGCGGCAACTGGCAGCCGATCATGCCGGTGGGCCAGGTCCAGGCCATCGGCTACGGCGGCCGCCGCGGCGGCGTCGATAATCCCGATGTCTTGTGGGTCGGCACCCAAGTGCCCCGGGCCTGTGGAACGCCGCCATGTTTCACCCCGCAGCTGCGGCTGCGCACCAACGCCGTCGGCCTCCCCGCCGTGCTCCCGGCCTATACCGCTGCGGGCGGCAGTCTCGTGCGGGCAATCCAGATGGATCCTGCCGACTGGCAGACGGCATACGTTCTGGACGCCGCCAGTCGGGTCTGGCGCACGACCGACTCGGGAAATACCTTTGTCGAGCTTACCGGCAACCTGTGCAACCTCGCGACCGACCTCAACCCGCCCAACCAGGGCATGGACTTGCGGACCATCGAAGTCGTTCGCTCGGGCGCCGACGTCGCCGTTTTGGTCGGCGGACTCGGCGGCGTCTATAAGGCCATCAATCCAGGGCCGGCCGCGCCCTGTACTGCTGCCTCTCAAAATCCGCGCACCTGGACCCACTTGGGCCTGGACGGTCCAACGTCCAACGTGTGGGAATTACATTACAATGCCGCGGACGACAAGATCTTCGCCGGCGGGCTCGGCACCGCCATGGTGGGGCTCTTCGGTGCTTCCTCGCTCTTCTTTGACTCCATCGTCACCATCGGCGGCAACAGCGTCACCAGGCTAAATCGTGACCCCAACACCAGGTTGCTCAATATCTGGCAAGACGGTATCCGCCAGGTTGAGGGGTACCCCTCCAGTATCCAGCAGATCGTTATTAACGATACCGGCGAGGTTGACATTGACGATAGCTTTCTCGGCGTGCCGGTTACCATCAACAACCGAACGGTTGGCACGACGGTAATCAACATCAGCCAGACAGCCAGAAACCTCAATACGATCCAGGGCGCCATCACCATCAACGGAGGACCCGGCACAACGCTCTTGAACGTCTTTGACCAGGCGGGCACCAGTAACTCCGGTTTCCTCCGATATACCATGACCGAAACGTCGCTCACCCGCCAATCCTCCGCCCTCATCAATTACAGCTCAGTGAGTGCGATCACGATTAACGGCAGCAGCAATAATAGTAATACCTTCGCAATCCAGGGCCTGGCAGCCAATACGCCCACGACATTCAACTTGACCGGCGTGAACACCGTTTTTATCGGCGCTCAGAATCTGGACCGCGTCCGCTCGAACCTGACTTTGAACGGGATGATCCGTACGCTCGACATCGACGATCGCGACAACCCGGCCGGACGCTCCTTCACCATTCTGGCCGACCGGGTTTCTTATGACATCGCCGGCTTCGGCACCATCAACGTCTCGTACGACTTCCGGAATGTCGCGAGTTTGACGATCCATGTCGGCGCCGGCGTCAACACGATAACCGTCGTCAGCACCTCACCCTTCACAACGACAACGCTCGACCCCGGTAACGGCCGCAATACGGTCGATGTGCAATCCGGTATTCTGAATGGCATCGGCGGCGGCGCAAGCCCGGGTTCCGGATTCGGCCGATACACGATTGAGGCCGGCGCGACCCTTAACTTTGTTTCCGGAACCTTCACCCTCGGTACGGATTCGAGCATCACCGGAGCCGGCACGGTTACCTTCAGCGGCTCGACAAACTTCACCTTGGCCGGCGCCTACAGCATCACCGGCCTTACTCAGATCAACTCCCCTAGCACGGTCATTTTCAACGGCGCCGCCTCGACCGCGCAGCTCGTTCTCGCCGCCGGAACCTTGGGCGGCGCCGGCGATCTCATCATCACCGACTTGATGTCCTGGACCGGCGGCGCCATGTCGGGCACTGGCCGCACGCTCATCAACACCCGCCTGGAGATCAGCGGCTCCAATCCGAAAGGCCTCGATGCGCGCCGCCTCGAGAATGCCGGCCAAGCGGTTTGGACCGGCGCCGGCGACATCCTGGTCTCCAATGGCGGTATCTTCACTAACCAGCCTGTCGCTGTCTTCGACATCCAGTCAGACGTCCGCATCCGCCAGGGAAGCGGAGTCCGCGGCCAGTTTAACAACGCCGGCAGCCTGCGCAAATCGGCCGGAACACAGACGACTGCCGTCGAAGTCAACCTCGACAACACCGGCACGGTCGATGTCCAAACGGGGACGCTCGGTCTTCTCGCCGATGGGACCGACAGCGGCGCCTTCAGCGTTGCCGCCGGTGCGACGCTCGGCTTCGACGGCGGCGCTCCCACCCTGACCGTCGGCTCCATGATCACAGCGTCGGGTACACTCCACTTCGGCGCATCCACGACGACTATCGGCGCGACCATTGGCTTAGCGGCCGGCTCGAACCTCGTTTTCGAAGCGGGGACGCACGCCCTAACTGCCGACTCTAGCGTGACGGGCACTTCCACCGTTCGCTTCGCGAGTCCGGCGAACGTTTCCTTCGGCGGCGCCTACAACATCACCGGCCTGACCCGCTCCAGCGGCGGACAGGCGAACTTCAACAGCGACGCCAGCACGACTCAATTGGCTCTCGAAGGCGGGTTCATCGGCGGGTCGGCCGGCCTTATTGTCTCGGATGCCACCACCTGGACCGCGGGCGGCTACAACGGCGCCGGCCATCTGCGCGCCAACGGCGGCATCGCCATCTCAGGTCCTGCACCCAAACAGCTGGCAAATGGCACGCTCGACAACGCCGGCCTGGCCGCCTGGATCGACGCCGGCCCCCTGCAAATCTTCCAGGGCGGCACCTGGAATAACCTGCCGGCCAGCACCCTGGAAGCCCGCAACGATGCCGTGATGCAGGGCGTGACCGGGCCCCTGGGGAATTTTGTCAACGCCGGCCTGTTCCGCAAGACCCAAAGCAGCGGTACCACCTCGCTCAGCGTTGTGGTCACCAATTCCGGGACCATGCAAGTCCAGACCGGTACCGTCCTCCTGGACGGCCCGTTCACCAATCTGAATGGTACTACCCTGGCAGGCGGCACCTTCCAGGTGCAGACCACCCTCCAGATTCCCAGCGCCGACATCCGCACCAACGGGGCGACTCTGATCCTGGACGGCGTCTCCTCGATCATCAGCCGCGACAACCAGCGCACTGACGCCCTCGCCAACTTGGCGATCAACACTTCCGACGGCTCGGTTACGATCCGCAACGGCCGCGCCCTGACCACCGCAGGCAGCTTCACGAACGCCGGCCTGTTCGCGATGGAGGACACCGGCAGCCTCACCCTCCAGGGCAACTGGAGCAACAGCGGCCGGTTCCAGTGGAATGGCTCGGGCGAAGTCCTGAGCTTCGGCACCACCCGCTTCGACAACCTCGCCGGGGCGACATTCGACATTCGCGGTAACGCCCGCTTTCGCAACAACTCGAATTTCATCAACGCCGGCGATGTGCGCAAGTCGGCCGGCGCGGGGACCAGCAACTTCGAAAACACCGGTTTCAACAACAATGGCACCGTCGAAGCGATGTCCGGAAACCTTAAGTTCAACAATGGCGGGGCGAGCACGGGCAGCTTCTCCGTGTCGGCCGGGGCCACGCTGACGTTCGGTTCCAGCACCCATTTGTTCAGCCCAGCGTCCTCGATCAGCGGGCCGGGCCGGGTGACCTTTGGAGGTGGCTCCTTCTTTACATACGACGGCACCGCCATCATCCAGGGGACCTATGCGGTTACTGGCAGCACCCTGGTAAACGGTGAATATACATACTTTGCCTCCTCGAACCCGGTTGTCACCGGCGATCTGACGATCGGCGGCGGCGGCACGGCATACTTCGCCGTCGATGCCACCGCCACAACCCTGACCATGAACGAGGGCGGGCTGACGACCCCAAGCGTTGCCTTGACCGGGCCAGCGACCGTGACGGTATCCGGTTTGACCACCTGGACCGGCGCGGCCATGACCGGCACCGGACGGACCATCGCCCAGGGCGGCTTGGTGCTCAGCGGTCCCGATCAGAAAGTGCTAGACACTCGTACGCTGGTTAACGCGGGTACCGGCATCTGGATGGCCGGCGACTGGACCTTCAGCCACGGCGCGGTCCTGAACAACCCGGCCGGATCGGTATTCGATATCCAGTCGGATGGATCGACCGGCTTCACCGGCGCTCCAGGCCGGATCGACAACGCCGGCATCCTCCGCAAGTCGGCCCGCACGGGAACTACCGCCATTGACGGGGCATTTTTGAACAACAGTGGTACGGTCGATATCGCGAGCGGGACCTTACACTTGGGCTTCAGTGGCAGCTCCACCAGTGGCAGCTTCACCGTGCAGGCTGGGGCCACACTGGACTTCTTCTTCGGCACGCACCGACTCGGCGATACGTCGGCAATCTTAGGCGCTGGCATAGTACGCTTCTCCGGAGCCGCCGTGACCTTAACCGGCGCCTACAACCTCACGGGAGACACGGTGATTAGCGCCGGCACGGCCCAGTTCGATGCCGATGCCTCTACGGGCACCCTCGCGCTCTCGGGCGTCGGCGTCCTGACCGGAGCCGGCACCGTGACGGTCACCGGGCAAACCACCTGGACAGGCGGCACAATGAGTGGCACCGGCCGAACCATCGCCCTGGGCGGGCTGCAGCTCGGCGGCGACAGCAAGTCGCTCCAGAACCGCTCCTTCGACAACGCCGGTCCCGCGGTCTGGACCGGCGGCGATATCTTCAGCTCAGCCGCTACGTTCAGCAACCTCGCCGGGGCGGATTTTGACATCCGCGGCGACGTCCGCTTTCTGAACAGCTTCGACGCAGTGTTCAACAACGCCGGCACGCTCGACAAGTCCGCCGGCACCGGCGTCAGTGAGATCAGTTCCGTTCTGAACAACAGCGGGGCGGTGGAGGTGCAGGCCGGCACCCTTCGTCTAAGCGGCGGCGGCGACAGCACGGGCAACTTCACCATCGACGCAAATACCACTCTCGACTTTGCCGGCGGCGATCACCTGCTGGAAGATTCGGCCGGCCTCACAGACAACGGTCGTCTAACGGTCACCCTTGGCACCGTGTATTACGCCGGCGACGTCACCCTTACCAACGGCGCGGTTTTACTGGTTGACCGGCTGGGCACATTGACCATCGCCGGTGGCTTCACCCAGTCCGGCGGCAGCACCATCCTCACCGGGGGCACGCTGGCGGTTGGCAGCGGCATCTTCCTGCAAGGTGGGACGCTGTCCGGGGCCGGCCAAATCATCGGCGACGTCTTCAACGCCGCCTCGATCATGGTCGGCGATGCCACGACCGCCGGCACGCTGAACATCACCGGCAACTACACGCAGACAGCGGATGGCCTTCTCAGGCTCAAGCTCGGCGGGACGGCCGCCGGCCGGTTCGACCAGCTCGTGGTGAGCGGTTCTGCAGCGCTCGCGGGCACGCTGCGGATCACGCTCTTTGCTGGTTACGTGCCCGCGTCCGGCGACAGTCTCCGCGTGCTCACCGCCGGCACGCGCACCGGAACGTTTGATACGCTCGATGGCGACGGCCCACTGTTCAACCCTCTGTACGATGCCACCGGGCTGACACTGCGGAGGCCTTGATCGCAAAGGACACCTTGAATGGCCGTCCATGATTGTGCTGCACCTTAGCCCGAAGCGCTAGCCAGGGCTTCGGCATAAGGTACAGCCGATACGCACACGCTACTCGAATACTGATTTTTCATGCGGAGGTTCACCATGCCGATTCGCCGATCTTTCCAACGTCTTGCCCGGTTGCTGAAACCGCGTCGCCCCGTTCGCCGCGCCGACCGTTTGCGGCAGCGGCCCTTCCTGGAGTACCTGGAAAGCCGAACGGTCCCGACTACCCTCTTTGTTCGCGGCGATCAGCCGGGTCCCGGATTCCCCGACGTCATTGACCTCGACGTGACGGACTCCGGTGGCGTGCGGGTTACGCTCAATGGGCAAGTCAGCGAGTTTGCTCCCGGCCAATTCACGGACGTTTCCGTGCAAAGCGGCGGCGGCAACGATCTCGTCCATGTCTTGCGGACTGTCGTCCCTGTCTCCATCAATAGCACCGGCAATGCCCGCGTCATTGCCGGCGTCAATGGTACGGTCGGCGGCATCCAGGCGGGCGTGACCATCACCAACTCGATCAGTCGCAGCACAGTGGAGGTGGACGACTCGGCGGACGCGGCTTTCCAAACACTGACCATCAGCACGGTCTCGGTCGCTGGTGGCGCCGGCCGCCGCGTCGCATTCGCAGGAGTTGCTCCGATCGACTCCCAGGATTCCAGTACCCGCACTTTGACCGTCGACACCGGCACGGCCGGCGCTCAAGTCAACATGCAGAACAGTAGCACCAAACCGGTCTCGCTCGTTGTCCACGCCGACAATACCAACCTCTCCATCACAAGCGGACTGATCACCCTGAACGGCCCGCAAACCATCCACGACTTGACCCTGACCGGCGGCGAGCTGCGCGGCAGCGGAGATTTGACAGTTTCCGGAACCTTGACCTGGAACGGCGGCACGCTTCGGGGGCCGGGCCGGACCATCGCCCAGGCTACCATGCTGCTCGGCGGCGGCGACAAATTCCTCGTAGGACGCGGCCTGGTCAACACGGCTACCGCTACCTGGACCGCGGGCACCGTCTTCGCCTCGCGCGCAGCGGCACTCGCGAATCAGGCCGGCGCTCTGTTCGACCTCCAATCGGACGGCGCTCTCTCTTCCGTTTTTGACACCACCAGTGTGTTCACCAACACCGGCACTCTCCGGAAATCGGCCGGCAGTGGCATCACTACTTTGGGTATTCCCTTCAATAACGCCGGCGCGGTCGAAGTGAATAGCGGCACCCTGAATGTCGGCAATGGCACCAGTTCCGGCTCCTTCACAGTCGCTCAGGGCAACACCCTGCAGTTTTTCGTGGGAACACACCTGTTGGGTGCCGCGTCCGTCGTCACCGGCGACGGCACAGTTCGGTTTGGCTCCGGTGCGATCGTCACCGTGGCCGGCACCTACAACGTCGCCAACACGGTTATCGACTTGGGCACCGTCTCCTTCGACGCCGACAATTCCATCACCAACCTGACGCTTGGCTTCGGCGGCACGCTCACCGGGTCTGCCACGCTTACCGTAGTTGGACCGATCACCTGGACTGGCGGGACGATGACCGGTACCGGCCGCACTGTCGCCCAGAGTGGACTGGCGATCGTCGGCCCGAACGACAAGGTCCTGGCCGGGCGCGCTCTGGACAACTTCGGCGAGGCGGACTGGACCGGCGGGGGCTTCATTATCAGAAGCGCCACGGTAATCAACAACATGCCCGGGGCGGTGTTCGACATTCAGACCGACGGCCACCTCCTCGCCAGCGGGACGGAGAGCGCCTTCAACAACGCCGGCACGCTCCGCAAATCGGCTGGTACCGGCCTGAGCCAGCTCTTCTTGCTCCCCGTGAATAGCAGCGGCGCTGTGGAAGTCCTTATCGGCACTCTCGAACTGGCGGGCGGCGGCAATAGCAGCGGCAGCTTCACGGTGCAGGCCGGTGCCACCCTGACCTTTTCCAACGGCCCCCATGTGCTCGCTCTCGCCAGCAGCATCACCGGCGCTGGGCAAGTGCACTTTGCCAGCGCTGGCGCCGGCGCTACCGTATACATCTTCGGCAGCTACGCGATTACCGGTGGCACGACCGTTGCACTCGGCACTGTGTTCTTCTTCACCTCCGCCCCCGGGCAATTGGGGGCACTCACGATCAGCGGCGGCAGCACCGCCATCTTCAGCGATGCGACCGCCGACAGCCTTGCGGAAAGCGACGGAAACTTGGCCGGAACCGCCACGCTCACGGTGACCGGGCTGACCACCTGGTCTGGTGGGACCATGGGCGGCGGCGGGCGAACCATCGCAGCGGGCGGGCTCCGCCTCACCAGTGCCTTCCCCAAAATCCTCGATGACCGCATCATCGATAACCAGGCCGACGCCGTCTGGTCGGACGGTGACCTGCGCGGCGGCGGCTTCCGCGGCGGCGTTATCAACAATCTCCCGGGCGCGACCTTCGACATCCAGGCCGCCGGTGTCGCTTTCGACGGGCCGACCTTCAACAACTTCGGCACGCTCCGGAAGTCGGCCGGCGCCGGCACGGTCAGTTTCAACGCCGTCCTCAACAATACCGGTACCGTAGAACTCCGCGTCGGCACCCTCACCGTGACCGGCAACTTTATTCAGACCGATGGCAGCACCACACTGGCCGGCGGCACGTTGTCCGCTGCTGGCGGCTTGAGCCTTCTAGGCGGAACGCTGTCCGGCTCGGGCACAATCATCGGCAATGTCACCAATGCCGCATCGATTATCGTCGGCGATGCGACGACCCTCGGTACCCTCACCATCAACGGCAGCTACACACAAACCTCGGCCGGCAACCTCACGCTAAAGCTCGGCGGCATAGCCTCCGGTCAGTTTGACCGTCTTGTGGTCAGTAACACCGCCGCACTCGCCGGCACTCTGACCGTCCGGCTGGTCAACGGCTATTCCCCCGCCTCCGGAGACAGCCTGCGCGTTCTGACCGCCGGTTCTCTCAGCGGAACGTTCGGAGTCTTGGCCGGCGATGGTCCGCTGTTTGACCCGCTATACGACACCACCGGGTTAGCTTTACGCCGACGATGAACTCGTCCCAGTTACCGTTTCTTTCGTAGTCCTTTCGCCGGATCACAGCGGTTACTTCGCACTCCGCAATTCTTTCAGCTTCGCGACCACCCTATCGCCATACTCGACGCTTCCGGCCCGCTCAATATGCCGAACAACCCCTGTCGCATCGATGTAAAACGTCATCTGGCGCGGCAGACTTTCCTTGCTCTTGATCACCCCATACGCTCGAGCCACGGCCTTGTCCGAATCGCTCAATATGGGATATTTCACTTCCGCACTCGTCGCAAAAGCCTTGCTGACCTCGGTCGATGACGTGCTCGCCATCAGCAGGACGGCGTCGAGCGACCGAATCTCTTGGTGGCTCCGACCGAGCCAGGATGCCGGCGTGTATCAGCTTCAGCCCGAGCCTGGGCGAATCGGGTTCCACACCAGCACCACTGCGTGCTTGCCCCGGAACTGTGCCAGTTCGTAGGTCTTGCCGTCGCTCCCCTCCAGTTTGAAGTCGGGAGCGGGCTTACCCACCACGGCGCCAAGTGCCATCGGGACAGGCTCAGCCCCTTGCAATTGCCCCAGGAAACCAGCCAACGCTAATACTCCTACCACGGCCGGCATCCTCCTTTACCACTTCACGCGAATGACCAATGACCAATGACTGATGACAAATGACCAATCACTTATCTTGCCCAAACATCGCCGCTGTGATCTCGTAGACAAAACTCTCTCGGCCGCTTGCGTCTTTGCTTGATCCGACCCGCACCGCACCGATTTTTTCCACAGCTCGCTGCGAACGGAAATTCTGCGGCCCAATCCGAAAAATTACCCGGTTCACGAAGCGAAAGGCGTGCCGCAGCATGAGCCGCTTCATCTCCTTGTTATAGGTGCCGCCCCAGTGCGACCGGGCCAAAAACGTCCAACCGATTTCGATCTCGCTCGTCTCGTTGCCGTACCCGTGGAAGCGCGACGACCCGATCACCCGGCCGGTCTTTGCGTCGATCGCAATCAATGCCCCACGGCATTCGAGCGCCTCGCGAAAAAATACCTTGAAAACCTCTTCCTTGTTACGATCCTTGTTCGGGTGTTGTTCCCAAATAAGCGGATCGGCCGCTACCGCGTAGAGATCCCGATAATCCTCTTCTCGAAGCGGCCTGAGTTCGACGCGCTCGCCTTTCAAATTGGGTTGGAGATCAAATGACATTCAGCTTGACTCACCCTTTCGCCTTCTTCGCCACAAATAGCAATTCGCCGGGATACTTTGAGCCAAATGCACTTCTATCATAGTCAGCGTACAAGTGCTCCGCCTCAAACCCAGCGCGCGCCAACAAGTGCTCCGCTTCAAAGCGAAACAAGTAGCGCATGGGAAATGGATGGACCAGACGTTCCGCTCGGCCATCCGGATGCGTGACATAATAGACGAGCTCGATCTGATTAATTTGGTTCGCGTAATCTCGGGAGACGATCTTATGCCGGCGCAGCACGCGCCGGCCGTCCGGCGTCGTAAACTCCGGCTCCTCACCAACTTCCTGGCCCACGTTCTCCTGCACCAGTGCTTGCAGCGAGGGGTTGAAAACGTCGAGGACCAACCTGCCGCCGTCAACAAGATGTCGGCGTATCGATCTCAGGCAGGATAGTTGATCATCGACTGTGGTTAGATGTTGAAACGGCCGAAACGGCAGCGTAACGAAATTGAAGGCCTCACCCAGATCGAAGTTTCGCATGTCGGCCTGGATAAGTCGCGCTCGCGATTGCACCGCTTCGGATTCGTTCCGCAATTTTGCCCGGCAAGCCTGCAACATGTGGTGTGACAAGTCCAGCCCGACAATGTCAACTCCGGCCCGTGCTGCGGGAATTAAGACCCGGCCCGTGCCACATCCCACTTCCAGTACCGGGCCGCCGGATGATCGGGCTGCTTCGACAAAGAAATCGATATCCTGCCGCGTGCGATACGGCACCACATGATCGTACAGTTCCGCGATAAACGCGTACTCGTCATACCCTCCGGCGGGATCCATCGGATTTCCTTGTGATTGGTTGTTTGGTGTCGTAACATGCCCGATGTCTTCACTCCATGGCTCGAGCGCTGGGTTGTGTTCCCTTTCCCGGCAAAGCACAGAACGCTCCTTCGGAAAACCCTTCGGCCTCGATGCCGAACGCGTGATCAAACCGGGCGCGATAATTCTCCCAGGCGATGGCCGAGGTCAGTTCCACCATTTGCTGCGGATTGAAGTGCTGCTGCAGCCGGCCGAATAATTCTTCGGAAACTTCGACCGGCGTTTGTGTCATGCCTACCGCATAGTGCAAAACGTCCCTCTCCAGATCGCTGAACTCCGAACTGCTCTCAAAATCCGCCAGAGCCTGCAGTTTTTCCTCGGATATCCCTTGCCTTCTGCCCACGGCAGAACCGATGTCGATTCAGAACGGACAGCCGATCAGCATGGCCGATTTGATGGAGGCAAGAGTTTTTAAGTGCGCTGCAACCGTCCGCGCTCCCTCTTGGCCCATTTCCATTTGGCCCATGGCCTTGAGCAGGCGCGGATGATGCGCGGTGACTTTGATCGGTTCGACCATGCATCTCCGTCCGGTTACCTGGCCGACCTTTTTCTTGACCAACCAGTAAATGATCCGGGTCATCAGGCCCGCTTCCTTCGGTGCAACGCCTTGTATCCGCGGCATGGGGAACTCCTTTCTTCAATGAATCATGCTCCCTGTTTCGTATAAGCTAATTTTAGGCCGAAAGGGGAGAGAATTTGCACCAAACGTGCTTCTTCAAAAAAAGAGCGTTTTCTTGTAATCTGGATTAGCAGAAACAGTTTTTTTCTTACATTTACCGGCAAAGGATGAATACATTCGGACCCAAGCAGGTCTGGACCAACCCGGGGAGTGCCGAGGGGAAACCATCTCTGTTCCGCTTGACGCCGGACGCCCTGGAACTGGCCATAGTCCCCAAGGGTGCTTTGGAAGAAGCGGACCTCCACCGTGAACCGCAAGGCGCGTTTTCCACGCAAAGAATCCCTCTTGCCGCCATTGTGCGACTGGAGGGAGAGGAAAGCGGCACGGACCTGACCGTGACTTACAGACTGGAAGATGGCAAAGATTCGTCCGCAACGATTGGCCTTGTCGATGGACCACAACGGGACGAGATGCTGGATGCGCTCGCGGCGCGATTGGGCACTTTTTGGATTCGCGAAATTCGGCCGGCGCCTCGATGGAAAGGCCTTTTGTGGCCGCTGGCCATCGCCGGTTTAATTGGGTTTCTTACCTGGATCATGCACCATGAGGCCGAGCGCCTCGCGGCTGGAGAAAAACTCAAGGCGGGGAGAGGCCGCCTTGGCGTCATTCGGCAACTCATGCACTGGATTGAGCGGGAGATCGGACCGGACGGCGTGCTGATCGCGGGCGGAATCTTAGGAACCTTGGCCATTCTGTGGTTTCTTGTTGCCGCCGCCCGCCCACCGATGCGCATCGTCATCCTGCCGCGCGACCTGGAGTAAACCAAACCTTTCATGCCAAAATCTTGTCTACGACATGGCCATGCACATCCGTCAGCCGGAAGTCCCGGCCCTGAAATTTGTACGTGAGCTTTTTGTGGTCGATTCCCAAAAGATACAGCAGCGTCGCGTGTAAATCATGGACATCCACGACATCATCGACCGCGTTGTAACCGAGTTCGTCGGTGCTGCCGTGGGTGATGCCGCCCTTGATCCCTCCCCCCGCCAGCCAGAGCGAGAAGCCCTTGATGTGATGGTCGCGCCCGGTGCCCTGTGCCATTGGAGTTCGGCCGAATTCGCCTCCCCAGATCACCAGCGTTTCATCCAGCATACCGCGGCGTTTGAGATCGATGAGCAGCGCGGCGGACCCCCGGTCGACTTCCTCGCCGGTAATTTTGACGTCGCGCTGAATTGCCCCGTGGTGGTCCCAATCTCGGTGATAGAGCTGGATGAAACGCACGCCCCGCTCGGCCAGCCGGCGGGCCAGCAGGCAATTGGCCGCAAATGAGCCGTCGCCCCCCTTCGTGCCGTACAGGTCAAGGACATCCTTGGGTTCGTTGGCAAGATCCAGCAGGCCCGGCACCGATGTTTGCATCCGAAACGCCATTTCATATTGCGCGATGCGCGTCGCGATCTCCGGATCATCGACCACGCTGTTTTGCAGCCGATTTAACTCCTGGATGGCCGCGACCACCTCGCGTTGCTGTTTTTCGTTTACCCCCTTGGGATTGTTGACGTAGAGAACCGGGTCGCCCTTGGAGCGGAATTCGACTCCTTGAAAGCGGCTCGGTAGAAATCCGCTATGCCATTGCCGGGCCGAGATCGGTTGTTGTTGCCCGGCTTTGCCGGTGGAAATGAGGACCACGAAACCGGGAAGGTTTTCGCTGTCGCTACCCAGGCCGTACAGCAGCCAGGAGCCCATCGCCGGCCGGCCGGAAATGGTTGTCCCCGTGTTCATGAAGGTGTGCGCTGGATCATGATTGATCGCCTCCGTGCGCATCGAACGAATGATGCAAATCTCGTCGGCGACCGAACCAATGTGGGGAAAAATGGTGCTGATTTCCTGACCATTCTTGCCGAACTTTTTGAACGGATGCTGCGGCGCAAAACAATTCAGTTTTTGGCCCTGGAGTTGCGCGATGGGTTGGCCCTGCGTAAACGACTCCGGCATTGGCTGGCCGTGCATCTTCGCCAATTGCGGCCGGTAGTCGAAAGTCTCCAAATGCGACGGGCCCCCCGCCATGTACAAATAAATGACACGTTTTGCCCTCTTTGGAAAGTGCGGCGGATTGACCACGCCTTTCCACCGATCCAGTTTGGAACCGCCGTCCTCGTTCGCTTCGAGAATGTCGGTTCGCAGCAAAGAAGCCAGGGCAAGCATACCGATGCCGGAGCTGGACCGGCCAAGAAAAGCGCGGCGGGTCATGTGTAGCAAGTCATGCGGCATATTCTTTGGAGTGCGGCGCGTTCACGTCGCTTTAGTTTTTCGTTCAAGAATCCTCACCGGAAGCACACTATCAGCCTACCGGCCGCTCTCTCTTCTTTCAATAATTATCCCGTTTTCCACTGGCAACTTGCCTGTGGTTCGACGAAAATAGATTAGCATACGTGCACGCCCGAATTAGGAACTCCCTCCATGACTTTCCATTCCGGTGCCATAAGCATTTTGACTTGCGCGGTGATCGGGATTTCCTCGGTTGGGGCAGAAGCTCCTCAGGGTCGCGCGGCGACGGTGGAAAAACTCCCCATGACAGGGTTGCCCCCGGCCAAGATTTTTCCCGGGCTTTGCCTCGTCAAATACCGCGTCAGCACCATGTCGCCCCAATGCCAGGCCTTTTTCGATCAGGCTCTCGGATATTTCTATTCGTATGTGTGGATGGAAGCGGCCCGGTCGTTCGAGACGGCGGCCAAATACGATCCCGATTGCGCCATGGCATGGTGGGGCCTGAGCCGCGCTCTGGAACGCTGGGGCCGCGGGGATGCCACCAAGGCACTCCTCAAGGCGCATGAACTCCAAGGCAAAGCAAACCATCGGGAACAACAACTCATTCTGGCGCGGATGCAAGAGAAGGGCCAAATTCCAGGCGTCGGCGACTCAGAAAAACGTAAACAGGCCGCTATTGCCACAATCGACACCATGCTGACAATTTATGATGACGATGAGGAGGCCTGGTACTTTCGAGCGCAATTGGCAGGAGGTTCCAGGTTGTTCGGCGGCCAAGCCTCGGCAGTGCCGTTTTACAAAGCCCTGCTGAAGTTCAATCCGATGCATCCCGGCGCCAATCATGAACTGGTGCATTTTTATGAGAACTGCCGCCGACCCGCACTTGGCTGGCCCTATGCCGAAGCCTACATTCAGTCATCTCCCGGAATTCCTCATCCGTTTCACATGCAGGCCCATTTGGCCACGCGGCTCGGCCGGTGGGACAAAACCAGTGATCGCTCCGCCCGGGCCGTAGAACTGGAGCGCGCCTATCACAAGGAGATGAACGTCTCCCCAAAGGACGACCATCAATTTTCGCACCACCTGGAAATATTGACATTATCGCTCATTCACGACGGCCGCTTGCGCGAGGCCCATGCCATCAAGAAGGAAGCCTGGGAATGCGGGTACCGGCACTGGTTGCCGTGGTTCCGGCTGCACCTGGCGGAACACGACTGGGTGGAAGCGTTCAAGATAGTGGATCATTTCCGCAAGTCGGACAAGACCACCGCCAGCTATTTGGCGGCCTTGATTTATTTGAAGCAGCAAGATACCGGGCGGGCGGCGCCCGAGGTGCAGGTGTTGCAGGAAGCTTTCCGGAAACGAAAAGACGACAGCCTTCTCGAGTTACGATTGTGGGAAACGCAGGGATTATTGATGTGCCAGACCGGGGCTGCCGAACCGGGATTGAAACTGCTGGCCAAGGCCGCGGCCAAGTCGAAGGATAATTACACGCATCATGCCTGGGGCAACGGCGCCTATTACATGGAGCCGTGGGGGGCCGCGGCGCTGCAGGCTCGCCAGTGGGATATTGCCGAGGAGGCCTTCCTCGAAGCCCTGGCCCACGATCGCGGCAGTGTCCGGGCGGCGCTGGGCTTGCAAGTCCTATGTGAACGCCAGGGACGCGAGGAGGAAGCCCTGCGCTATGCCGCACTGGCACGCCGATGCTGGGCTCGCGCGGAGGTGCAAACATTCGAATCGGAATGGACAGCGCTGCGCAGTTGTGTGGGCACGGCTAAAATCCAGGCGACCAAAGTCGACGCGCAACCGGTTCAGAGTAAAATCCCGGAGTCGAATCCATGAGGCCACGGCGGCTCTTACTTGGATCTTGTTTTCTTCTTTGCTCCGCGGCGGCCCCTGTTTGGGCGGCCGATCCTTGTAAATCCGGACTGGAACCGGGCCAGCGGCCGGGGCCTTACGCGGCATTGATTGCGACCGGTAAGGATCGTGGCCAGTCGTGCTGCTACATTTGTGACACCGGTGATAAACCGGCCGTGGTTGTTTTCGCTCGAGGGTTAACCGATTCGCTCGGCAAACTCGCGCTGCAACTGGACAAGGCCGCTGCCCATCACCAGGCCGCGGGCTTGCGCGCCTGGGTGACATTCCTCAACGACGATCAGCCGGCCTTCGATCCCAGGGTGGCGGACTGGGCAAAACGGCACGCGCTGCGCACTATTCCGCTCGGTGTCTTTGAAGACACGGAAGGCCCGCCCAGTTACCGACTAAGCAACGATGCGGACGTTACCATCCTGCTTTTCGTTCAGCAAAAAGTGGTCGCGAATTTTGCGTATCGCAGCGGAGAACTCAAGGACGAGCAGATCGAAACAGTGCTGGCGAGTTTGGCAAAAATGATTGGAAAGAAATAGAAATTCGCTGAATCTACGGCTTTTCAAACAGCGCATCGTTCAATTTTTCCACCGGTTTAAATTCGGCATTCTTCGCTTCGACATAGATTTGCCCGTCGCGTTTGATGGTAATCTTGCCGGGATATTTAACGCCTTGCACCTGGCTATAATCCTTATAGTAAGTCTCCTGCCTCACTTCTCGACCCTGTTCGTTTTTGACAACGGTTTCACTTTTGAGGAGCAAACTGATGTCCTTGTCGATATACAAGGTCACATCGCGAAACGTTTCCCTGGAAACTATGACGCCAACCGCATCTCCGTTTTCGATTTTGCTATCGCCGATAAGTGAAAATTTAAAGCCTTTCTCCCGAAGGACGAGGAGCCGGACAACGCCATTGGCGTGCATCCCTTGCCTTTGTTCCTGCAAATATTCTTTATCCATTTCCATGGTCATGCCGCTGTACTGGAGCCAACCTTTGCCCTTATTGTAAATAGTGACAAAAGCAGTTTTCCGACCGTTCAAGTCAAGCTCCAGCATCACTCTCGATTTGTCGGGAGGCTGGTAGGCCCATTCACCGGTGAAGGGCGTGGAAGTTCCCATCCCGGAATAGGTACCGCTGGAAGTCCAGGTCGCAGCTTGCGACTCTCTCAATTTGGCTTCGTCGCCCAGGGCCTTGATGGCGTTATCAATGATCTTTTGGGCGGTCATTGCCTCATCTGGCCGGACTGTGGCCGTGAGTGCCAGATTTATTCCCAAAACAAAAAGTGCAAATCTTCGCATGCTTTCTCCGGCAGGAAAAAAACCTCCGGGCTTTTTTAGCAGTTCGGAAGACAAAAAACAGTGGACCGTCGATAATAAGGAGTGGCGAGGGGTGAGATATGACACCAATTCAGAAACGGATTTTGCGAGCGTTTCTGGTACTTGGCATCGCCGGGTGCGGCGCAGCTTCGGGGACCACCAGGTCCAATGCAGCGCTGGCCCGCGAGTATTGGCATCAGGGGAACGACCGCTACCGGGAAGGGAAACCGGAGGAGGCTATTGCCCTTTTCACGAGGGCCCTTGAGCTGGATTCGGGCCTTGTGGAGGCGTACCACGATCGGGGCGTCGTTCTTTATGAAAAGCAAGATCTTGCGCGCGCGCTGTCTGATTTTGATGAGGCGATCAAGCGGGATCCCAAGGTTGCAAACGCGTTTCTCAACCGGGGTTTGGCAAAACAGGACCTCGGCAAACTCGATGGCGCCATTGCGGACTTCACGGCTGCTATTGCCCTGGACCCGAAAAATGCCAGCGCCTATCGCAATCGCGGCGTGGCTCGTCAAGAGAAAGGCGATCTGCCAGGTGCCTTAAAAGATTTGGACGAAGCCCTGAAAATCAAGCCGGATATGGAGGTCGCGCTCGACAGCCGGGGCCTAGTCCGAGAGGCGATGGGAGACCTGAAAAACGCCATTCAGGACTATCGGGCTGCGCTGCAAATCAATCCCGATTATTCGAAAGCTTACCTGGACCGGGGCCGGGTCTGGTTGCTTCTGAAAAATGAACCGGAAGCCGAAAAAGACTTCGAACGCTTTCTCAAACGCCGGCCCGATCAAAAGGCTCTGGTGGACCAGGCCAAAGCGGACGCGAAGACGAGGAAGAATTAGTTAGTTGCGAATTATCCGATCGCCAACGCTTCCAATCCCTTTGGACATCGAATTTGAGACACATTTCAATATTTTTATGGATAAGCTCGCGCACCAAAAATTTCGAAAAAAATTACTTTTTTCTGTTGCTTTCGCATTAATTCTCCATTAGAAATTGTCAACAAGGGGCGACGTTCGCCCACGCACAAAATCACAATCTTCGGAGGATAACAACATGAGACGGACAATGGCGTTCTTGACAGTGGTCGGCCTCACTTTGGGGATTTCCAGTGCCCTCTTGGGCCAGGACAAGGCCCAGGTCGGCAAGGCTCGCGGCACCCTCCCGCAAAACTGGTCCAAGCTTGGATTAAACGATGAGCAAAAACAGAAGATCTACGCAGCCCAGGCAGAGTACAAAGGAAAAATCGACGAACTGCAAAAACAGATCGACGATCTAAAGAAGAAACAACGCTCGGCAATGGAGGCCGTGCTTACCCCTGCCCAAAAGGACCGTCTTCGGGAGATAGCCCTGGATAAGGCCGGGGTAGGCGATGACAAGAAACCGGATAAAAAGCCGGACGAAACCAAGAAACCGTGACGATTTAGGATTGAGAGAAATAAAAACGGGACATTCCCGGCCTCCCACCGGGGTTGTCCCGTTTCGGTTGCAAGCTCATTTCATCGGCGGTTTCGACTTTGGCGCGTCTTGCAAATCTTTTTTTACGGTGCTTTCCACCTCTTCCTGCGTGACGGATTTGTTGAGGAACAGCTTCGGCTGGGCTTGGGCCTGCAACTGCTTGAAATAGTTTTGCATTTCCACCTGAGTCTTCTTGTCCAGCACGACTTTTTCAAGAGAGGCGCGTTCGGATTCCACGGTCTTGGTTTTATCCGCGGGAACTCGTTTGATGCACCATAAAACCGCCTGCCCTTGCGGAGTTTCGATCAAGCTGCTGATTTCGCCGGGCTGCAGCCGGAACGCCTCTTTTTCCAGATTTTCATCCCCTGTGGTATGCCGGCCGATCGGTGCGATAAGTCCCCCTTTGGTGGCGAGTGAAGCGCTGGCTTGCTGTTTGGCAAATCGGATAAAATCTTCCTCGCTCTTGCGGATTTCCGGGTATTTTTGCAGCGCTTCTTTTTTTTGGTCAGGCGGGAACAAAATCAACCGGCATTCCACTTTTTCGCCATGGAACGCTTCGAAAGCGTCCTGCAGGTCTTTTTCCGTGACCTGGACTTCCGACCGGCAGAGCTTGTTGAGAGCCAGACGGGGACGGATCACATCCTCTTTCCACTCGAACAGCGATTTATGGTAGTTCTTCAGTACCTTGTCGACGAAGTCTTTTAGGGTGACGTTCAATCCTTTGAGGTCCTCGGCCAGGGCAGCTTCAACCTCAGCTGCTGTTACGTCAATGTTTTTCGCTTTGCAAGCACGCTCGATAATGCGCTTGTTCACCAGGAGTTCCAGTTTATCCGCATGGCGAACTATGAGGTATTCGCCAAACTCTTCGCGGGTCACCGGAATGTTGCCGTGAATCACCGCAACCCAGCGCTCGGAGTACTCCGAAGGACCGCTCGATGTGACGCCGGCAGGCTCGCTCTTTGCGGCTGTCCCCGGCGGAACCGCATTGGCCCTGGGAAGTGCGTCAAGGCGACCCCAGCAGTATGCCACTGCCAAAAGCCCGAGAATGCCGAGTGCCTTAACGGTATTGCCCCAACCATCAGCGCGGCAGATCGCTTGCCAATGGAATTTCATGGTTTTCCACCCTCCCTCCGAAAAAATTCCCTTAATTCGAGGGATGAACATATACCCGCTTCGCCGATGGGTAGCAAGAGAAAGTCTACTGAAGCGCTGGTAATTTATGTGATGGAAACTGGGTTTATGCAGTGTGACACAAGAACTTTAGATTTAGTGTTATTTTGAACATGTGATGGATGTGACTAATTCGGTCAGGGCTGCAGAAACCCCTGTGATGGTTCGGCAGAATCTAGTAGTTCTTACGGATTTTCCGGTTTCAACGGTTTTTGAAGTTGCAACACACCGTACCCATATTAGAATGGAATTTCCGGGAATCGGTTGGAGGAATGTAGGGGTTCCTTCCCAATGGCACAAGAAACGGACCATGATTTAACCGTCGAGATTTCCAACACGGTTCCTGGGGTGCCTGTACCGCCACCACTGGTTCGGGCGTTTCTGGTGCATATCTTCCCGCCCGGTCCAATGTTGGGCAGCCGTTACGCGCTGAGCGACAAACCGATGGATCTGGGCCGAGATACCGCATGCGAAGTCAGCATCGATGATCCATCCGTTTCGCGACATCATGCCCGATTCATTCCGGAAGGCGACGGGTTTATCGTCATCGATCTTCATAGCACCAATGGCACATCGGTCAATAAGGTAGCGATCACACAGTGCAAGCTCAAGGATGGTGACGACCTTCGGGTCGGCAATTGTATTTACCGTTACCTGGCAAGCGGCAATGTCGAGGCCCAGTATCACGAAGAAATTCATCGCCTGACCATTACCGATGTGCTCACGCATATTTCCAACCGACGGCATTTGTTGCAATGCCTGAAAAAGGAACTGGTGCGGTGCGCACGCTACCATCGCCCCATGGCGCTGGTGCTGTTCGATATCGATCACTTCAAGGAAATTAATGATCGTTTCGGTCATCTGGGTGGGGATTTCACGCTTCGGGAACTCGCCCATTGCGTGGTGGGAACCATCCGGAAAGAAGGCCTGGTCTCGCGGTTTGGCGGCGATGAATTTGCCGTTTTGTTGCCCGAGGCCAATCTGGAAATGGGCCTCAATGCCGCCGAGCGCATTCGCTCGCTGGTAGACAATCATACCTTCAAATATGACCAGAGTTGCTTTGCCATCACCGTCAGCTTGGGAGTGGCCGCTACCGCAGGAGACTTGGATCTAACCCCCGAAGAGATCATCGTGCAGGTCGATACTCTTCTCTACCAGGCCAAGCGTGAGGGGCGGAATCGGGTGTGCGGCCGTACGCTCGATCCGGAATTAAAGCACGAGTTAATGGCCGGGCCGAAATGACGCTACAGAATTATTGGTTTTCGGAGACCCTGAAATCATCGAAATGGGTCACGGCATCCGCTTTCGACCATAAACCGACCTTCCCGGCATCCTTGAACGTTGCGTCTTTTACATCCTGCTCCTTTTTGCTGTCCAAAAAGCACTCCATGTGGTCGCCCTTCATTTTGACTGTCAGCATGTGCCATTCGCTGAGCGCTACCTTGAGACCTTCCTTGGTTTGAAGTTGCGTCCGTTTGCCAGCCACAACTTTTAAACGCGGTAGTTGTCCTCCAACGGGTTCATTCGCGCGACGTAATAGTTGTTAGCGTCCTGGTAGCGCCACACGATGACGCTACCCTTGTTATTGTTTCCGCGGTTTGCTTTGAACGCCACAAAGATTTCGCCGTCTTTGAACTTGGAATCCAGTGACACACATAGATTAAACATCGTACTCGCGCTGTCCGCACTTTGGGCTAATGCAAAGCCGGATTTGGGCGGCGCCGTGTTATCGGCCACGACCTTCCAGATACTCCCGGCGCCCTTGCCGGTCTTATCGGCGGTCCATCCGGCCGGAACTTGGCCCACCTCCTCGTTGGTAAATCTAAAGCTCGTTGATTTGTCCCTCGCCAACAGCACTGCAGCCCCGATCAATAGGATTCCTACAGCCATGGCAATTCTCCGCATCGGTCGATCTCCTTGAAAAACGGGGAAGAATGATCATCTCCTCCGTTCACGATAGCGGGATTTAGAAATCCAAGTATTCAATTGACAGCCCCCTTCCCTACCGGTTATATTTTGAGTACCAATCTTTAATTGTGTTTCTTCCCCTGGTTCGTCATCTCTCCAGGATGGGGAAGAGAGCGACTTGAGGTCACCCTGAACACCGGGGGGCGAAAGACAAGACGGGATGATGAGAAATCAAGGCGATATTGTTGTGGGAAACGCTCTCCGAGAGGAACGGGATTGGTAGCCCGTTGGCACAAGAATGGCTGAGACCCAATCCGAGCAAAACAGGCCTCAGAACTCGCCGGAGAATTCTGGGCCAGCAATTCCTCCCCCGCAAACAGCTGAGGTGGGGGAAATATTGCCTTTCAGCCTCCCGGAACTATCGGACGATGCTCCTACCATCATTTCCAAAACTCCTCCCCGTCCGATTCGAGCGGAAGACGCTTTTCCGGCGACCCTGAAGGGCCGTAAACTAGCGCATTTCGAGCTGATTGAATCGATCGGAGTCGGGGGCATGGCGGCTGTGATCCGGGCTCGAGACACACAGTTGGACCGAATTGTCGCGCTCAAAATTCTTCCTCCTGAAATGGCCGCCGATCCGGAAAATGTTCGCCGTTTCCACCAGGAAGCGCGTGCGGCTGCCAAGCTCGATCATGAAAACATCGCCCGGGTTTTTTTCTGTGGCGATGACCAGGGTTTGCATTTTATTGCTTTCGAGTTTGTTGAAGGCGAAAACTTGCGGACAATCCTTGACCGCCGCCGCCGCTTGCCGGTAACCGAAGCCGTTCACTACTTGTTGCAAATTGCCACGGGTCTGGCCCATTCCTCGTCTCGCGGGGTAGTACACCGAGACATCAAGCCTTCGAACATCATTATCAGCCCCAATGGCCGGGCTAAATTAGTGGATATGGGCCTGGCCCGCAGCATGGAACCCCATAATGACATCGGCCTGACTCAGTCGGGGGTCACACTGGGTACCTTTGATTACATTTCCCCCGAACAAGCCCTGGAGCCGCGCGATGCCGATGTCCGCAGCGACATTTATTCCCTGGGATGCACCTTTTATCACATGCTCACCGGCGAGCCTCCCGTGCCCGAGGGCACGGCCGCGAAAAAATTGCACCACCATCAACACGTGGCGCCGATAGATCCGCGGCAATTCGATCCGGAAATCCCCGATGAAGTGGCAGCCATCCTGGCGCACATGATGGCCAAGGACGTGAAGTTCCGCTATCAACGAGCAGAGCACCTGGTGCACCATCTCATTCAACTCGCCCAAAAGTTGGGAGGTCCTCCCGAAATGCCGGACGGCGTTCTCTTTGTCGATACGCCGCTGCCGGCTGCTCCCGGGATTCGGCCGGTACTGGTTGCAGCTGCCGCCCTGGTTATTCTGGTCACTGTCGTGGTGCTGCACAGTATGTTTCCGGGGTCTAACTCCGCGAGCGCCCCGAGCAATGCAAATAGCAATCCGGTCAAACACGCCGACGCGCAACCGGGATCTTCGAACCAAAACGCTTCCGACACCTCCGAACCGAAAAATCCAGTACCGATACTGTCCCAGCCTACGGGACGAAATCAAAGGGATATCCTAACGGCCAAAGAACTTGTCGCATTCTTAGCCAAACCGAGGAATAACTTCGTCCCGGTAGAAGCATTCTTGATCAGCGACGATTATGATCTCAACCAGGAATTCGGCGAAGGGCATAATAGACGAATGCCGGGATTGATTTTTCAAGGAGGCGAGGATAGGCATTTGGTTATCCAGCCCAAGGATCCTGCCCGCAGGGCAACCATTCGCCTTAAATATAATCCGGAACTGAGGGAGGAGAACGGGGAGGAGGTCCCGGCGTGGACGGCGCTGACAATCCATCAAGGCGCCGTCACATTGCGCAATTTGCGATTCGAAATTGATGGTGCCAGGGCTCAAATCCGGATGGCCGCGGTCAAGCTGCTCGAAGGTGGGCGATTAACATTGGAGAATTGCGAATTTGTCCAACTCAATCCGCCTGAAACCGGACCGGCCTGGATGAATTCTGTGGTTGTCGTTAACGGACAGGCGGACATCCGTTCCTGTTATTTCCAAGGCGCCGAGAAGTTCGGGAAACCGGCCGATAATAGCTGGCAGACTCAAGAGGCGATTGTCCTTGAGGGTGGAACCAGCGTCACCGTCGCTAATTGTTGCTTTGGGCCTCATGCTGCACTTTTCCACCTGCGTAAGGGAAATGGTTCCACATCCGCATTGAATATCGGCAAATGTTCATCGCTTTTGGACGAAGGATCCGTTTTTCTGATCGATGAGGAGGCTTCGGGAAAACTCACTGTTAAGAGCTCCGTGTTTTCTCCGTCTGGGCCTGGGGTGTCCGGGAGCAAGGCCATCTTAATTCACCAAAAGAATCAAGGAAGCGCGATTCAATACGCGGGCGCGGACAATCGCTACTACAACCTAGCCGGGTTCTGGACATTGACCGCATCGGGCGAAACCAAGTTCGTTGCTGGCCGTTGGAATGAGTTTCTTGCCGTCCTGACGATGCAAGAAGGCACCGAAGAGAATTCCCAGGAATTGACGATTAGCCCCTGGGAGGAGAAAGACCCTTTGAATCTGCTGAAAGCGGGACACCCAGAATCGGCCTTCACAGCCAACGTCGAATTATCCCAAATGCGGCAAACCAAGCCCGCCTCAGGAATGGTTGGAATGCAAGTTGGTCCGTGGGGCCCGTTATACAATGGTCTACCTCCGCTTGAGGAAAAGAAACCGGCCGCGCTTGCCCAGAAAATTGTCGATCCGACGCAAAAGACCGGCAATGGCAACTATCAGAATTTGAAATCCGCGTTCGGGGAAACCAAAGCCGGTGATGAGATCCTTCTTAAGACGAATGAAAACCTTCGTATTCAGCCGGTTGAACTGGTACAGGCAAATGACAACGTTACCTTGAAACCATATCCCGGCTATCATCCCGTGTTGATGTTGGAGACGGATGATCTGGACGGAGCCTTTTTCCTCCTTAAAGACGGGAAACTTACCCTCGAGGGGCTCGAGTTTGTGCTACGTGCCAACCGGCAAGGATTTACCTCCCTGTCCGTAGTGGCGGTGATTGGCGATGGCAAATGTGTAATCAAGAATTGCGTGGCCACCCTGGAAGAACCGAAAGGAGTTCCCCTCGCCCTGGTGATGTTGACCAATCCCCTCAAGGTCATGAAAATGGAATCGACCAATCCTCGGAATCTGACACCCAGCCTATGGGTCGACCAGTGTTTCATTCGCGGACAGGGAGATCTCGTGGCGATTCACGCCGCACGCCCCCTGGAATTGAAGGTGGAAAACTCTCTCGTTGCTTTGACTGGATCGTTTCTCACTGTCGAAGGGAGCACCAAAGACTCCAGTCGAACAGACCCGGTTCAGGTCAGCCTGTCCCATGTCACAGCCTTCTTGGCGGATTCGATGATCGGCTTGCGTGCCGGCAAGGATGGCAAAGAACCCATCCCGATTCAAGTCAATCCGGCATCCAACTGCGTATTTGCTTCGGCTGCCGAAGGCAAACCCTTGGTCCACCTCGAAGGAATGGAAACTGCCTTTCAAATGAAGCATCAATTCTGCTGGGAAAACGGCAAGCAAAATGTTTACAGCCGATTTCAGCCGTTGCTGGATCAAAAACCCAAAGGAGATGAGATGCCGGTGCAACCCTACGATCAGCAAGCATGGAAAAAATTCACTAATGAAATGGATGGCGTGTTTACCCCGGTGACTTTCACTAGCCCTCCCGATGCAGACTCTTCCCAGGCGACGGGATGGTCCAAATCCCTTCCCGGCCACTTTCGCATCAAGGGTGAATCGACTTACGCTGAGCAGGGAGCAAATATCGAACTCCTGCCAAAACCTGCTGCGTCGCATCTGGAGGAATTGACTCCCGGGAAATAGGCCGGGACGAGCCGCCGCTACTTATTTCTTCTTGCTTTTCTTTTTTCTCGGCGTCGATCTTCTTGCGGAAGCCTTGGGTCTTCTGGTCTGTCGCGCCTTCTTCTTGCCGAAAATCGCTTCATACCCATCCGCGAACCTTCGGGTTTCGGCCAGACCAATGCGCACGATACTCACAGCTCTACCTCCCTCGGAAACGGGTTCCCTGAGACTTTTTTAGAATACACCGGCAATGGCACCGTGAAAAGCTGGAGTTTTCACGAATGGAGAATGGTGCGCCCGAGAGAAAAGGAATTTTTGCAATACCTGGCGGAGGCCTGGAAGTCAGCCGCCCGGCAGGGAGGGACCCTCGAACTCTTTGACAGACGGGTTGGCACAATCTGCGTTAAGTTCGAAGGATGTCCCTCCCATGCCAGGCGAGCCGGAATATTCTTTAGTGACTAAGTAGAGATTGAAGACACTCGGATAAGGAAAATTTACAAGATGACCACGGACAGTCAATGCTTGGCCGGCGGAAAGGATTTGAGAAATTGCAAAAGACCTGAGGGCTTTTCGGATTGAAATGGATTTACTTGAGTTCCTTTGGTTGTTTGCGTTCGATCGTTACGGTTGTATTGACACCGTCTTCCTTGAAACGCAGATCGGCGCGCAACGTACGGAATTGGTCCAAAAGTTGGTTCACTGGAGAATCGGCTGCAATGGCGGAGTGCCAGCGCGGGTGCTGGAGCGATCCGTGCCGGCGGTTGACGACCTCATCGGTTCGAGGATCATAGGAGAAACCCGTGCCATCCGGGCTCACGGGAACGAAGCCGAAAAACCGCATGGCAACTGCGGCTTTCATTTTCTCCGGCATATTTTGCCCCAACAAGCCGCTGCGATAAAGTGCGTACCAAATTGGACAGTTCCCTAGCGCCCGGCGATGGCTTTCCCATTCGAGGTAGTATTTCAGAGCAACGCCCGCTTTTTCGGCGGCGGAAGGCGCCAAATATACCGAGCCGTTTATTTCAACCGTGGGCCCTTTCGTCGCTGGTGCTTTTCCTTCCCGGCGGGCAATCCACTGGTCGATGAGATCCTTGAGCGGGGCATCACTGAAACTGATATACCAGGCGTCATCGATCAGCGCGTGGTAAAGCGCCGGCGCCCAGAAATTCTTCACCTTCACCATCCCAACACCTTTATACGGTTGCAAATGTGAGAGCTCAAAGGAACCAAACCAGTTGTCCTTTTCAATGGCCCGCAAGACTTCCTGGAAAGTTTTCGAATCCTTCACTTGGATTCCCACAGTGATGGGAAACTCCTGGAGCAAACGAATGTTTTCATTGCTGAAGAAATCCAGGGGGGCTTCCGCATAGAATTGTTGCCGCACCCACATTTGGGCCATTTTGCCGAAGGCGGCCGTATCATCGACGCGGAGAATCAACCAATCGCCGATCGCCCCATTTGTGCGGAATATATTTTCTGCGAGTCCTTTGACGGACGGGCTGAGAGCAATCATTCCTTGCGCCAGAGTCTGCCCGGAAAAGCGCGACGGATCGAGCAGGGCTTTTCCTCCCTCGGCGGCGGTGCGTAAGAATTCGTATTTCTCATGTCGAATAAGCGGCAAGATGTATGTTTCAACGCGCACGCGCTGATCGTTCAAGGAGACGCGCATGCCGACAGGATCGAAGAATTTCCGCCACAAATTGAGATACTCCCTGCGAAAATCGAGATACTGCTGCTCTTCGGCGCTGGTGATCTTATCGATCGGCAATTCAATCAGCGGCGTGGGGAAATTCAGGGTGTTGTAGGCATCGGAAGCTGCGGTTTGCTGGACGGGATCCCACATGACACCCCGGCCTTCGGGCGTATCGATTTCCTCCGGTTTGAGGGCGGCGCCGCCGAGAAGTGCCTGGTGGTCTGCCGGCAGTTTGCCGGACTCCCAACCGGAGAAAAGAGCCGCATGCGTCACCATCGACAAGCTCGTCAACGCTTCGAGGCGGCGTTTGGCCTTGATTTTACTGGCAGGGCCGACCAGTTGTCGGATAAAGGCATCAGACAAAAAGGCAAAGCCATCTTCCAGGTCATCCTCGAGGCGATAAACAGTCCGCATGTACTGAAAATCGAGAGCGTCCCAAAGCGACTTGTGCCGTTTCTGGTATACATCGATCACTCGGCGAAGCCCCACTGGTGAATTGGAATAGATCACGTAATCGCCTATGGTAGCCCGGTTCAAACTAACTTCCCTTAGCGGCGAAACGAAGCTTTCCAACCAAACGCCCTGGTAGTCGACCTTGGTTTCTTTGAGTTTACTGCCGAGTTCCTTGCGCGCTTCCTGAATAAACGGCTCGACGCCATTCAAAAAGACCTTCGCGTTGTTAACATGAAAAAGGACTGTAATGTCAGACCCCTCGCGCAGATAGCCGTCGCTGCCAGTTAGCGCCATACTGCGAACAATCGCCGGCCCGAAGGACTTTCCTTGCCAGGTGCTGCGGAGGCAGAGTTGCTTTTCGTATTTTTCCTTGAGGAAGTAATCTCGGCTTTGGATCTCGTAAGCCCGCGCCAGGTTCGTGCCCCACTGGTCGAGTACTTCGCCGAATTCGATGAACTTGCGGATGCTCTTGAAATGAACGTAGAAGTTATCGTAAGGGACCAGGGTCGCCAGGGGTTCGGGGGAAGGTTTGTGAGCACCCATCATTTTCGCCCAGGGATGTTCGGCGATGTCGATGCCCGGAATCTTCGCAACATCCACCGTGCGCGGACCGTTGTCGCGATAGCTGGGATTGAGCATGCGATGGAGTTGGAGGGATTCGGTGATGGCCGCGGAGCCGGTGGTGGTTTCATATAAGCGGCGATGAATTTGTTCGCGGTTGCGAACTTCTTCGCGCTGCAGCATCGGGGCGCGAACGCCGTACTTGCGACCGGTGGCTTCGCATGCAAAACCATAGAAACCGAAGTCCGGAGTCAATGCTTCGAGCACGGCCAGGCGCTGGGCCTGCGCTACCGCCCACAATCCTTGCAAATCATCGCGCGTGGGAGGCTGACTCGGTTTCCGTTTCCCGTTCTGATCGGGCAGCGGAACTACTTTCGTCGTGGCGAAATCCAAATTCACCGGAACTTCCGTCCAAATCGGCGCCGGCGTTACCTCTTTGGATGCGGAATTCCCTTTCGCGGGAAGCGTGGGAGGCACGGGCATGGTTTCATCGATCGGATACATCAAAAGGAAATGCGCCTCACCCTGGCCCGCCACTTGGCCGACAAACTCCAGGCCCTCCACGGGAACCGGTTTCCGCGGCGGCTCGAGGTCGAAACCCACTGAAGGATAATAATCTGGAATCACAACGCGCGGATAGACAGCGCGGGCTTTTCTATCCTGGGGCACCAACTGCGGCATCCGGGCCAACAACCGCCTTTGAACTTCCGAGCCTTTCCATTGTTCAATTTTGGGGACGCGAAGATCGGCGGGAGCATCGAATCGGGCGTGAAAATAAATTATCTCTCCAACCTGCTGTGTGCGAAGTTCTTGTAGGATCGGTTTGGCGGCGGCGAAAGCATTCCCGGTACCGAGAACGGTAGCCACGGCCATCCAAATGCAAACGCGCAAACCGGTGCGGTACCAGGGCAGCATGACTGGTTCTCCTGCTTCCTGCCAAAGAATCGGCGATGGGAACAATCCTCGTGCTCTGCGGAGGGACTACCTGGAATGAGGAGACAAAGTTTCAAATTGTTTGGAAATCGTACCATTGACCATCCTGCAGGAGAATCTGATTCGGTACGAATCGGGCCTTGTACTCCATCGAGCGACAACCCTCGACATAGTAACCCAGGTAAACATGCGGAAGCCGGCGGGATCCGGCGTATTCGATAACACGAAGAATATTCGAGATGCCCAACGACAGATCGCGCTGATCGGGGTCATAAAAAAAGTAAATGGCGGAGAGTGCGCCGGGCAACTCATCCATGTAGCCGACGCCGATTAACTTGTCGCCGAGATAATAGCACCACTCCTGAGTCGGAATCGGATTATCCACATACGAATGGAGGTAACTGGCGGCATCCTTCGGCTCGTGTTCCGGCCACCCTTTGATTCTTGACTGGAATGCGTGGTAACGGTCGTAAAGATCCAGCTTTTCCCGGGTAACGCCGGGCCGGCCGATACGAAGCTGGATGAGGCCATCATTAGTTTTGCGCACGCGGCGTTGACTCCGATTGGGTCGAAAGCGATCCACGAGGACCCGCAGAGACCGGCAAGCGGAACAGACCTGGCATCGGGGCCGGAACAAGGCAATGCCGAAACGCCTCCAGCCCTGTCGCAAGCGTTCCAGATATTCAGCCGGACTCAGTTGCCGGACTAATTCATATTCCAGTTGCCAGGCCTGATCCGGCAGATACCCGCATTTGCTCGGCGGGGATACAAACTCGAACACGCTTTCCATGTTTTCATTTTAATCCGGAAGGCATCTTTCCCTGTAACTTTTCTTGATATGTTTTACCGGAATCCCAGTTGTTACAATACGGAGATAAAACCGTAATATCCGATCATGACTTAATCCTTGCAATCTTAGCGAGGGATCGATGGAAAATGCCGCCTTGAAAGAAGCTATCCTGCGAATCGTGCAGACAGTGCAAATCCCGGCGCAGTACATCGGCGGGGAACTGAATAGCGTGGTGAAGGATCACCGGCAAGTTCGCGGCAAGCTGTGCCTGGCATTTCCGGATACCTATGGCCTGGGGATGAGCCATCACGGGTTGCAGGTCCTCTACTCCCTCCTGAACAACGACCCGCAATGGGCGTGCGAACGGGCCTTTACCCCCTGGCTGGATTTCGAAGCGAAGCTGCGCAGTAATAATTTGCCCTTGTACAGCCTCGAAACGTTTACACCGCTCCATGAATTCGACCTGATCGGCTTCAGCCTGCAATACGAAGTTTGCTACACCAACATTTTGACCGTTCTCGACCTGGGGCGAATTCCCCTCCACAGCAAGGACCGGACGCTGCTACATCCCCTCATCGTATGCGGCGGCCCTGGCGCACAAAATCCCGAGGTCCTCGCTCCGTTCGTCGATATTTTCGTGATCGGCGACGGCGAAGAAAGTCTGCCCTGGATGATGGAGCAATGGATGCGTTTGAAAGAAGCGGGCGGCAAGAGCCGGGAAGATATGATTGCCGAACTCGCCGGAAGCACCACGTGGGCCTATGCGCCCTCTTGTTACGAGCCGGAATATCACGCCGATGGCACGATCGCCGCAATGCACCGGACGCGCAGCGATGTGCCGCGCGAAATCATGGCCTGCACTATCAACCAGGATTTCGATGACCTCAAACTGCCGACAAGACCAATTGTCCCGTTTGTCGAAACCACACATGATCGCATCGCCATCGAAATCATGCGCGGCTGCCCCTGGCAGTGCCGGTTTTGCCAGTCCACCGTGATCAAACGGCCTTTGCGCATTCGGTCCGTCGATACCATTGTGCAGGCGGCGCTGGAAAGCTATCGGAACACCGGCCATCATGAGATCAGCCTGCTCAGCCTCAGCACCAGTGATTATCCCTATTTCGAAGAACTGGTGAAGCGGATGCACCAAGTGTTCACTCCGCTGGGCGTCAACATTTCGCTGCCCAGCCTGCGGATCAACCATCAGTTACGGTCGCTGCCGAAACTCTTGAACGGAGTGCGCAAGGCAGGATTGACTCTGGCCCCGGAAGTCGCCCGCGACGACATGCGCGAGCAAATCCGCAAGAAGATCAAGAACGATGATTTGTATGAAGGCTGCCGCGAAGCGTTCAAGAACGGCTGGCAACGTGTGAAGCTCTACTTCTTGTGCGGCTTGCCCGGCGAGCGCCAGGTGGACCTGGACGGCATCGTCGACATGGCCGAGCACATTTCGTGCATCGGCAAGGAAGTTCGGGGCCGATTCGCCGAAGTCACTGCGTCCGTATCAAATTTCGTTCCCAAGCCGCATACGCCGTATCAGTGGAACGGCATGCAAACCCGCGAATACTTGCAATGGGCCGGGAATTACCTGCGCAGCCGGCGGCGGCACCGCACGGTTCGCATAAATCAACATGACATTGAATGCAGCTTGCTCGAAGGGGTGCTCACGCGCGGCGATCGCCGCGTTGCTGCGGCGCTCGAAGAAGCCTGGCGCCGCGGCTGCCGGCTGGATGGCTGGCGCGAGTGCTTCAAACCCAACCTCTGGTGGCAGACCTTCGCCGACCTGGGCATCGACACGAGCTGGTATTCACAGCGTTCCCGGCCGATGACGGAAGTTTTACCGTGGGATCACGTCAATGTAAAAAAAGGACGGGAATACCTGGAAAAGGAACAAGAACGGAGTTTGATCCAGTTGCAGGTAATGGCGGACGCGGTCTAAGAAACTATCTTAAAAACGGGTCAGACCCCTTTTTGAGATAGAATCAGTCTCTCGTAATCGCCTCGTGCAAGTTCAAAATCACTCGGGCGACCGAGGTCCAGGCAGCCAATTCGACAACGTCCATTTCTGGCGGAACCAGCCGATCGCCAATCGTGAGAACCGCCTGGGCCGCGAGTATGTCGCTTTGATACTCGCGCAGTTGTTCTTGGTACAGCCCTTCCAGCAGTCTTGATTCACGCGATTCCGCCCCGCGTGATAGCGCCAGCCGATACGCCAATTGAACGCGGCCTTCCCAGCTATTCCCCCCGTCGCGCAAAATGCGTTCGGCAAATACGCGCGAAGCTTCTACATAAATAGGGTCGTTTAACAGGACCAGGGCTTGCAAAGGTGTATTCGACCGGGGACGATCCACGGTGCATTCTTCGCGGCTGGGAGCATCGAAAGCCACTAGGCTCGGGTGCGGAAACGTTCGGCACCAGTAGGTGTATAAACCGCGCCGATAAAGGTTTTCTCCCTTGTCGTTCTGATATTCCCGTTTCGGGAAATTCAACAGGGACCAGTAACCGGCAGGCTGGTACGGTTTTGCGCTGGGGCCGCCGATTTGTCGCGACAGCAAACCACTGACGGCCAGCGCATTGTCGCGCACCGTCTCGGCATCAAGGCGAAACCGTGCCTGACGGGCCAGGAGCTGGTTATACGGGTCGCGTTGACGGAGTTCCGGGCTCGCGGCGGAAGTCTGGCGATAGGTACTCGCAAGCACCATGAGTTTCACCAGGTGCTTGATATTCCAACCGCTTTCCCGGAATTCGATGGCGAGCCAGTCCAGCAGCTCGGGATGCGTAGGCCACGTCCCCTGCGAACCGAAATCGTCAAGGCTTTTGACAATGCCCTGTCCAAAAAACAATTTCCACAACCGATTGACAAACACGCGGGCCACGAGCGGATTATCCGGCGCCATCAGCCAGCCCGCCAGGTCCAACCTCGTTGCTCGTTTGTCGGTCCCCGCTGTTGTGGAGAAATGAAGAGCCGGCGTCAGCGATGCGGGTACTGCGGGCGCTACGGCCTCCCCGGAATCATTCAGCCAATTACCGCGAGGCAACACCCGCATCACGCGCGGCGGGACAGAGACCGAGACCAGCGTACTCGGAATAAGCTTGAGGAATTCATCTTTTTGACGTTGTAGCTCAACCAATTTCTTCCGGACCGGTTCAAGCTCCGCGGCAATGGTTCGGTGGTCAGCGGCCAGCGTCTGCTTCTGGGAGTCTGTCCGCTGGCCCGGTTGGATGAGCAGGATATTGACAATGTTTTTGGGGAGTTTGCGCACGTCGGCAACGCGGAGCGATTCCTCCCATTTGCTTCGCGCCACCTCCAGCTCCGCGCTCGGCGTGTTGAGCACTTTCTGGGCAGCGGCGATTTGTTCATCCCATTGCCGGATCTGGGCGCTCTGGGCCGCGTTGGGGAATCGTTCCTGGTCTTGCCGGCCGACCGGTTTTTCCTTGATGTCCGCAAAAAACGCGGCAAATTGGTAGAACTCTCGCGTGAAAAACGGATCGAACTTGTGATCGTGGCATTCCGCGCAGCCGAGCGTCGTACCCAGCCAAACCGTGGACACGTTTCGCACTCGATCGGCGGCATATTTGGCCAGGTATTCCTTGGCCTGGGCCCCGCCCTCCTCCGTGGTCATGAGCAGGCGGTTGTAGCCCGAGGCAATCTTTTGCTCGACCGCTGCATTGGGCAGCAAATCGCCGGACAGTTGTTCCCGCGTGAACCGATCAAACGCATAGTTCTCGTTGAATGCCCGGATGACATAGTCGCGATACAGGGCGATGTCGCGATGATTATCGCTGTGGTAGCCGCCGGTATCGGCATAGCGCACCAGGTCCAACCAGTACAGCGCCATCCTCTCGCCAAAATGTTCCGAAGCCAGCAGGCGATCCACCAGGCGCTCGTAGGCCGACGAAGAATCCTCAGCTAAAAACGCATCGAGCTCTTGCGGCGAAGGAGGCAAGCCGATGAGGTCAAACCTCAATCGGCGTATGAGGGTGCGTTTATCCGCTTCTGGGGAAGGCTTTAGTCCTTCCAGATCCAGCCGGGCCAGGATAAATTGGTCAATCGCGTTGCGTGCCCAGGCCGGGTTGCTCGCGGTGGGCAATTCCGGCCGCCGGGGGACGATGCGCGACCAGTGCTTTTGATACTTACCCCCCTGCTCGATCCAGCGGCGGATGAGCTCGATCTGCCGCTGATTCAGTTGCTTGCCGAACTTTGCCCGGGGCATCCGGTCCTTTTTATCCTTGGCGGTAATCCGGCGATAGAGTTCACTCTCTTCGGGTTTGCCGGGAACGATCGGATGCGTCCCGCCGCGGTCCGCCAGCGCGCCGTCCTCCCGGTCAAGCCGTAAATCAGCCTTGCGCTGATTCTGGTCGGGCCCATGGCAGGCGAAGCAATTGTCCGACAAAATCGGCCGAATATCGCGGTTGAATTCAACAACCGCGGGGAGCGGCACATCGGCGGCGTAAGAACTCCTATTGAAATGCAAACTCAGGCTGCTCGCCACGACGGCAAGCACAACACGAACAGGATAAAATCCGGTGCTCTTCTTTCGGCAGGTGCGAATCCTCATTCCATTATTGTAACGAATCCATCCACCAAGACATCACCACCAACCACCAATGACCAATGACGAGTGACCAATCAAAAAATACGTTTCGTCCACCACCCCCCCGGCCCCCGTGGACGTATTTGCAAACCCCGGACGTATCGACCTCCTTTGAGACGTATTCCCGAACCCTCAATCAGACCTCGACTTATGACTCCCCAAAAACCGCCTTTCCGCTGCGACGTATTCCGCCCGCAATGGACGTATTCTTCTCTTTGAATTTCTATCTCGTTCCCGAACTCCTGTTTGGGAACGGCCCTCAAGAAACTCCGTTGCCACGAGAACAATAGAGCAAACGGCCCGGTCCACAAAAGTCGCTATTTGTCGCACTCCTTGTTGACACCAGGGCGCCCAGTGAAATCTCCGCTTTGCCCTCAAAGGCACAGGCGGCCGGCCAATCTCCTTTGGCCATCTGTGCCTCCGGACTACCCTTCGCGACAGTTTTGTGTCACGTTCCGAACAAAAAAACTGCACCGAAGGGTAATGCGTCCCGTCCATGGGCCTGCGCATCCCAACGACATCGGCGCCGGCTGATCCCCATGGTACCCCCGGCTCGAGCAAACCTAGTCCTGAGTACTCAGTACTCCCTACTCCACGCCCTCAACCCCGAGAACTGCACCGCGTCGTTGCATCATCGCCTGCAATGACGAACCAATGACAAATGTGTACTACGGACCAACTCCGACTGACTTTCGACCCCCCGATCCATGACTTTTGTCGACGTCGTTGCGTCGTTGCACCTACCCCGGCCCGCCTGCATTGCGTGCATTGTACGCAATGCGGGCATTGCAGGCATTGCACGCAACGACTGCAATAACTGCAACGACGAGAAGACTGATGAGGTACTCGCCCTCCTCGACCCGGGCGTCCAGGCTATACAGCCGCTCGATGGCCGCCTCCACCGACTCCCGTTTCTCGCCATAGGCCCTTCGCGTCCAGTCCGAGATGGTGCGGAGCTCCTCCTGAGTGTACCGGGTTCAGGAAGGTGACCCGGGCATGGTTGTCGGTCGCAAGGACCGCGTCGCCGATGCTCGAGAGCGTGACCGCATAGCGGCGCTCGCTGGCCACGATGCGGCGCCGGGAACGATGCAGGGCTTCACTAAGGCCACTGATGACCGCGCCGACCAACGCGAAGAAGCCGAGGCCCATCCAATCGTCTACGGTGGTCTGGATCCAGAAGCTGTACCGCGGTTCGATGAAGAAGTAGTCTAAAGCCCCGACGCTGAGCAGGGTTGCCAGCAACCCGGCCGCAAGCCGCCGAGGTACGCCGCGATCATGACCGCCGGGACGAAGGCTGGCTAGCGCCCTAGCTCGTCCGCCACGTCCGGGACGACGAACAATCGCATCAAGACTGTGACCGCCGTGGCTAGCACGGTCACGCCGTAGGCAACCAGTCGGGCGCGTGATGTTTTCCGCATTTCAATCCCGTAGGGCAGAGTTGCCGATGTGAGATTTCCACATGCCGGCGACCGCCGGCCAGTAGAACCTCTTTCCGCCAGCCTCCTTGGTTAGGAGGCTGAGGCCGGCTGAGCCGGCTTGGAAAACTTCCAGCATCTTGTCGGCCAGTGTCTGGAGAATCGTGCGCGGCGATTCGGCCAGCGCCTGAGCCAGAGACACCAGCGCGCGGTTTTCCGTCTCGTAATCCCGAGGACGCGTCGGCCGCCGATTCAATTCCTCCGTGCATAGGATCGATTCCAGCGATGTCCTCTGAACCTGAGCTGCTTTTGCCGAAGTCGTACGACTTCGGCTACACGCGCCCCGCAACGACAGTAAGCCGCGCGCAGGCAATCTTACCCGAAGCGCGACAGCAAGCAAGCAAGCTAGTCCGTCGCAGATGTCCCGATTCGACCTATTGTCCGATTGAGTCATGGGACTGACCTCTCCGTGACGGATTCGTACAATGACAAAGGTATGACAGTATCTAGACGTTGCGCCGGGGACCGCGCGCATGGCCACCTTGCTCCTCATCGATGATGACCCGGACTTGCTCCCGGACCAGGTGCGCTATGTCTTCCCCGCTCCCGCACACCGCGTCGAGATTGCCCACAGCGGCGCCGAGGGACTCAAACGTGCCGCCGACGTTCGGCCCGATGTCATTCTGCTCGACCTGCGCCTGCCCGACAAGTCTGGCCTGGATGTCTTGCGGCAGCTCCGCCAAATCGACGCCCGCATCCCGGTCGTGCTTGTCACCGTGGTCCGGTCGGCCGATTCAGCAATCGAAGCCACGCGACAAGGCGCGTACGATTACCTGCTCAAACCGCTTGACCCGCAAAAACTGGACCGCGTGATCACGGAGGCCCTGAAAGTGGCCCGCGTCATGCGCGAGCGGGTGGCGCTTTCACAAGCTGTGCGGACCCCGCCGGACGACGACCAGCCGGGCGAAGCGATCGTCGGCGCCTGCCCGGCCATGCAGGAAGTGTACAAAGCAATCGGCCGCGTCGCCGACCAGACCTTCCCGGTGCTCATTACTGGGGAGAGCGGCACGGGCAAGGAGCTGGTGGCGCGGGCCATCTACCAGCACGGACCGCGGGCCAAGGGGCCGTTTTTGGCCCTCAACTGTGCCGCCATCCCCGAGACGCTGCTTGAAAGCGAGCTGTTCGGCCACGAGAAGGGCGCCTTCACCGGAGCGGAGCGCCGCCGGATCGGCAAGTTCGAGCAGGTCAGCGGCGGCACCCTCCTCCTCGACGAGGTCGGCGACATGCCGCCCCCAACCCAGGCGAAACTCCTGCGGGTGCTACAGGAGCAGGCGTTTGAACGCTTGGGCGGCAGCGAGACAATCCGCACCGACGTGCGCCTGATCGCCGCCACGCACCGCGACCTGAAGCAATGGTCGGACGAGGGCAAGTTCCGGCCGGACCTGTACTATCGGCTGGGCGTCTTCACTATCCACCTTTCGCCGTTGCGCGAGCGCGGCGAGGACCTGTCGCTGCTGGTCCAGTTCTACCTGCGGCGGGGTAGCCGGGAGCTGGGCCGGGAGGTGCGTGAAGTCTCCCCGGAGGCGATGGTGCGGCTGCGCGGCTACTCCTGGCCGGGCAACGTGCGGGAGTTGCAGAGCGTGCTGAAACGGGCCATCCTTCGGGCCCACGCCCCGGTCCTCTTGCCGGACTTCCTCACCGAACTCCCGGAGAGCCCCGGCGAGCCCACCGCGCCGGCGGCGCCTCCGGGCGAAAGCCTTGACCTGGAGCCATTCACTATCCGCCCACGGCTTTGCCCAGACTCCCGCGACCTGTACAGGGAGATCCACCAGGAGGTGGATCGGCGTGTGCTCCCCCGCGTCCTGGGGTACACCGGCGGGAACCAGCACCGGGCCGCCCTCCTGCTCGGCATCACCCGGAAGACCCTTCACGCGAAGCTCCAAGCCCTAGACCTGTACGATACGCACTCTGTTGAAACTAACGAAGACGACTCACCGTAGGGCCGCTCTCCCTTTTTCGACGAGGAGACGGACGAGAGCCTCGGTCCCACCCCCGGCCGGGGCGTCGCCAGAGCTAGCTTTCCGGGCACCCGACCAAGGCAGGTATTGCGCCTCAAGGAAGTTCCTCGGAAGCCTGAAGCGCCAGCAAAGGAAGCACCTTCGCTGGCTCTGCCAGAGTTGATGGCGGTGTTGCACCGTCCGGGCTTAACCGGCGTGGAAGAATCCTGTCCTAGATGCTCATTGCTTCCCTAGCGAGCGCAGAAAGCGCCTCTCGCCCCTGTCCCAACCCGGCTGTGCCTCTTGTATCAAGTTGGTTCTTTTTTACGCAGAAGACTATCCAGTTGGGTCCTTTTTACCCAGTAGACATGCCACTCCGAGTCGAGGACGAACACGGGGATCATGGCGGGCGGCTGTCTTGCGGTGATTGGTATGGGGAGAAACGTTCGTTGGCATCCCCGTTGCATCTCCGTCGCCCTGTTAGCAAGTGGCGCTGTCGATCCAAGGAGTAAGCCATGAGTCTCTAGGGCCCCCATTTTCCGAAAGCGAGGAGGTAGCACCATGTTTCGATTGAGCCGAACGAGCGTGATCGCGTGGACCGCGGTGGTGGCGGTGATCGCCGCATTGTCCTGCGCGCTGACCGGGGTGGCGGTACCGCGCGCCGCCGCAGAGGACAAGGCCAAGGCGGCGCCGGTCGAGTTCACCGCCGACGGCAAACTCAAACAGCCCGTCGGCTATCGCAAGTGGGTGTACGTCGGCGAGGTCATAACCCCCAACGACATGAACGGCGGCGAGGCCTCGTTCCCCGAGTTCCACTCCGTCTACATGGACCCCGAGAGCTTCGCCGAGTACGAGAAGACCGGCAAGTACCGGGACGGCACCGTCCTGATTAAAGAACTCAGCAGCGTCGGCTCAAAGAATGCGCCCAGCGGCAATGGCTACTTC